>Ga0247841_10003835_pt1 | contig 27006 bp, 31 predicted proteins | sample LaCruzMarch2015__2_FD_192410 | JGI IMG/M metagenome (GOLD analysis project Ga0247841, IMG submission 192410) | Freshwater microbial communities from meromictic Lake La Cruz, Castile-La Mancha, Spain - LaCruzMarch2015_18m | ecosystem: Environmental > Aquatic > Freshwater > Lake | place: Spain... | reverse complement strand
CTCGGGCGGGCGGCGCGGGCGGGCGCGCGGCTGGCCGCGGAGGCCGCGCCGCGCCGTCTCCGCCCTTTCGGCGCTCGTCGATCCGGAGGCTGAACGCGCGACCGGACGGAAGGGGATGGTCATGCAGCGGGATATTGAGTCGGCACCCAACCGTAGCGCTCCCCCAGGATGCCGAGGAAGAACGGCCGGCACTCTTCGATCTGCTGCAAGCAAAGGTCGAGCACTCGATCGTTTTCCGCCTGCTCGCGGGTCACGCCCACCGCAGGTCGATGTCAATCAGGTAGACGCGGTACTTTTCCAGCCGCTCGCGTAAAGTGGGGAACACGACCTTGATGAGATGGTCCCGCTCCGCATGCATGTCTCGGAAGGTCGAACTGATGAATACGCGTACGGTTTGCCATATCCTCGCCATAGATTAGATCACTTTTTGATGATTGCCGAACAATGAGTGTGCGGTGTGTGTAGCCCTGCGAAAGCAGCCTACGTTGTTCTGCGTGTGGAGTCCACGGAACCTGTGGGGACGCTGATATGCGGACGATGTGTGCCGCCCTTGGCGGGGTGCGAGACGCTGCTGGCGTGCTGGTCTGGTCTTGTCTGGTCCCGAGCATAGTCCCCGGATCACCTTCGGCCAACCTCCGGCCGAATCGTTCCTCTTCCTCTTGACTTATGTCAGGATTCCCTTGTGCCGATGATTAGGGTATCCTAAGAGGCAGCCCCGCCCGTCGCACCAGCCAGAGGTGCGCCCGCGGTGGGGAGATCGGGCCGAGGCGCCGGAGGAGACCGTGGACAAGCGTTCGCAGAGCACCGAAGAGTATCTCGAGGCCATGTTCAAGCTGCAGCGCGGCGACGCGCCCGTCACCGTCAAGCGCCTCGCCGAAAACCTCGGCGTGGCTCCTCCATCGGTCTCCGAGATGCTGGGCCGGCTGCGCACGGCGGGCCTCGTGACGCCGCACGGCGAGGGCGGCATCACGCTCACCGCTGAAGGCGAGCACGAGGGCGCGACGCTCGTGCGTCGTCACCGTCTCAGCGAGCGCTTTCTGGTCGACTACCTCGATATGCCCTGGGATGCCGTGCACGACGAGGCCTGCAAGCTCGAACACGTGCTCAGCCCCGAGGTCGAGGCGCGGCTCGCGCGGCAGCTCGGCAACCCCGCCACATGCCCGCACGGGCACGCGATCCCCGCCGAGGACGGCACACTGCCCGACGACGCCACGCGGCCGCTTGTCGAGCTCGGCGCCGGTGAGCGCGGCGTGATCGGCTGTATCACCGAGGAGAACGGCGAGCTGCTCAGGTACCTCGGTTCCCTCGGCTTGCTGCCCGAGACGCCCGTCGAGGTCGAGAGCGTGGCGCCGTTCGGCGGCCCGCTGCTCGTGCGCGTGGCCGGCTCGCAGTACGCCCTTGGGCGTGAGGTGGCCGGCAAGATCCTGGTGCGCGCCTGACGCCTGTGGCTACTGTCCTCTCACGACGCCGGCGGAGGGCCGGCCATGGGCACGGCGAGCGGACGCTCGTCGCCTGTGTGGCCGGCAACCCCAACGTCGGCAAGAGCTCGCTGTTCAACGCGCTCACCGGCTCCGCTTGCGAGACCGCCAACTGCGCCGGCGTCACCACCGAGGCGTGCGCCGTGTGTACGCGGTGGGGTGGCCGGCGCGTAGAGGTCGTCGACCTGCCCGGCACGTACTCCCTGGACGGCCAGGGCGGCGACCAGCGCGCCGCGCGGACCGCCCTGCTCACCCGCGCCCCGGACGTGGTGGTCGCGGTCGTCGATGCCACGAATCTGGGCCGCAGCCTGTACCTGCCTTTGCAGCTTCTCGACCTCGGCTTCCGCGTGGTCGTCGCGGTCAACCTCTCCGACGAAGCGCGCCGCCACGACCGCGACGTCGACACCGGGGCGCTCTCCCGCGAGCTCGGCGTGCCGGTGGTCGCGACGGTGGCGCCGCGCGGCGAAGGCCTGCCGCGGCTGGCCGCCGAGATGCTGCGCGTGGCGGCTTCGGCCAACGGTCTCGGGCGCGCCGCGGGCACGCCCCTGCCCGAGGTCGTCGCCGAGCGCGTCCACACGCTCGCCGCGGCGATCTCCGCACGGGCCGCGGAGGCCGGGCGCCCGCCCTTCGGGCTGACGCCTCGCGCCGCGGCGATCACCGTGCTCGAGGGCGACGCCGAGGTCGTCGAGGCGCTCCGCCTCGACGCGGCCGGGGTGCTCACGCCCGCCGACGACGGCCTCGCCCTTGCCATCGCGCAGGCGCGGCATGCCGAGGCGCGGCGGCTCGCGGTGGCGGCGCAAGCGCGCCCGCCGCGAGCCGCCGCCGACACCTGGTGGCGCCTCACCACGTCGCCGCGCACCGGGATCCCCATCCTCATAGGCGTCATCGCCGCGATGTTCGCCACGCTCTTCGTGGTCGGCGACGTGCTCTCGCGCCTGCTCACCGGCGCCTGGACGGCCTGGGTGTCGCCAGCCGTGAGCTCCGCGGTCACCGGCGTCTTCGGCGGCGGCGTTCTGGGCCGGACCATCCTGTGGGGCGTCGATGGCGGCATCCTCGCCACGATCGCCGTCGGCATCCCGTACATCCTCACGTTCTACTTCCTGCTGGCCTTCATCGAGGACACCGGCTACATGAACGCCGCCGCCTTCCTCAGCGACCGCGTGATGCACCGCTTCGGGTTGCACGGGCGCGCCGTGATCCCGCTCATCGCCGCCGGCGGCTGCAACGTGCCGGCGATCATCGCCACGCGTTCGCTGCCCACCAAGCGCGAGCGCGTGATCGCCTCGGCGCTGGCCACGCTCACGCCCTGCAGCGCTCGAACGGCCGTGATCATCGGCGCGGTGGCGGCGTTCGCCGGCTGGCAGTGGGCGCTGTTCACCTACTTCGTGGTCTTCGTCATCGGCGTCTCGGCGGGCCTCGGCCTCAACCGCCTCCTGCCTGGGCAGAAGGGCGCCTTCGTCATGGAGATGTTCCCCTTCCGCCGGCCGGTGCTTCGCCAGGTGGCCGCCAAGACGTGGCGACGCTTCCGAGAATTCGTGTGGGACGCCGCGCCCATCATCCTCATCGGCAGCATGGTGCTCGGCGCCCTGTACGAGACCGGGCTCGTCTGGAAGCTCACCGCCCCTCTGTCGCCCGTCGTGGAGGGCTGGCTCATGCTCCCCGCCGTCGCCGGGCTCACGCTGGTCTTCGCGGTGCTGCGCAAGGAGCTGGCCCTGCAGCTGCTGCTGGTGTTCGCCGCGGTGAGCGCCGGCGGCGCGGTGGCCGACATCTCGAGCATCATGACCAGGCCGCAGATCATCACCTACGCCATCGTCAACACGATCTACATCCCGTGTCTCGCGACGATCGCCGTCCTGCGGCGAGAGCTGGGCTGGAAGTGGACGGCGGCGATCTCCGCCGGCACGGTCGTGCTGGCTCTGGCCGTGGGCGGCGTCGTCGCCCGCCTGCTGCCGCTCATCGGCGCCTGACCGCGGCGCGCGCCGCGCGGCGACCGGTCGCGAGCCCTCGGCGCGCGGTGGTAGAATGCCCTCTTGGAGGGGCCATCCTCATGAATCATCCCGCGTCAGACATCCGCCGTCAGGCCACGCGCCTGCTCGACTCCGCCAGCGTCTCACACGAGCCGGTGTCGCTGCGCGATGTCGTCAGCGCGCTCAATCTCGAGCTGGTCGGCAAGACCCGCGAGCCTTTCACCAGCGAAGCCGCCCTGGAGCCTCTCGGCGACGGGCGCGCCATCGTGCCGAACGGCGCCGGCGACTCCGGCCGCCGGCGCTTCACGATCGCCCACGAGATCGGCCACTTCGTGCTGCACCAGGAGGGCTGCCGTCCCGAGCGCGGCGGCGCTGATGCGGCGGGGCGCGTCGAGGAGGGCGAGGCCGACGCGTTCGCCGCCGAGCTGCTCATGCCCGAGCGTCTCGTGCGCGAAGCGGTGCGCACGCACGGCCCCGACGCCACCCGTCTCGCTGAGCGCTTCGAGGTCAGCCGCAAGGCCATGCAGGCGCGCCTGCGCCATCTCGGCATGGCGGAGCGGCACAGCGAGCTCTGAAGGGCCGCAGCGCACGAAAACGGCCCCGAAAGAGGGCCGCGATTGCCACAGCACGACCATCCCCTTCCGTCCGGTTGCGCGTTCAGCCTCCGGATCGACGAGCGCCGAAAGGGCCTAGACGGCGCGCCGCGGCCAGCCGCGCGCCCGCCTGGGCGGCCCTCCCGAGGCCGCGGGAACCGCCGCGGCCTCCGCGGCCAGCCGCGCGCCCGCCCGCGCCGCCCACCCGAGGCCGCGGGAGCCGCCGCGGCCGCCCGCCCGCGCGCCGCCCGCCGCCGGCTTCCGCGAGGCGCGCAGGTCCCAGGGGCGCCGGGGACGCGGCGCAGCCACGCGCGCCGGTCGGCAGGCGACGCAGCGCAGGATGGGCTTGAGCGACCACGCCCCTTCGGCAAGTTTCCCTCGCGGGCACGCGACTCGCGGCCGGTAGAGATGAGAGCGGCAGAGCCGCCGCATCCTGAGACGAGACGAGGCGGCGGCCTCAGCGTTGAGGTTCGCGCTCAGCGCACGTGGCCCGCCGGCGGGGGCATAGTCGAAGATGGCCGGATCCGTTGGCGGTACTCCCAACGATACCGTTGGAAGTACCGCCAACGGAATACGCTCGCACAGGGACTATGCCGGGGGCGGCGACCACGGCCTTCCGCGGCTGCGCCTCAGGGAAGACAAGGCCGCGGCCGCCGGAGCCGCGCCGCCCGAAGCGCGCGACGAGGCCCGCGGGCCAGCGGCCCGCGGCGGGTGAAGACGAGCGTGAAGGAGTTGTCTTCCCCTCATGAACCGGCCTTCCCTCTCTTCCCCCGGCAGCCGCGGGCCTGCGGACGGCCGGGCACGATGAGAAGCTTGAGGAGGCGGCCTTCTCCACAGGGGCAGCGTCGCCGCCGCGGAGGGCTGCCCGCAGGGAGCGCCGGCGGCGGGGAGCGCCGCCGGCTGGGCGCCCGCCGGGAGCCCCATTCGTGGCTCTCCGGCGCCTGAGTGACGGGGATGGTCATGTCCCACAGATCCCTGGAAATGCCTGGAGCGGATGACGGGAGTCGAACCCGCGATCTTCAGCTTGGGAAGCTGACGTGTTGCCAACTACACTACATCCGCCCGCGGCCATAGTTGACCACACCGGCCGCGCCTCCGCAACTGCGCGGCCCCCGTCAAGGTGCGGCGCCCCTTGCGGCGTCCCCCCGCATTCGCCCGGCTGCGCCCGTCAATCCTCGAGGTCCGACAGCCGCACGCAGGCGAGAAAGCCGCGGTAGACCTCTTCGAAGTCCGCCCCCGAGATCTGCAGCGTGCGCCCGTCCAGGCGACGCACGCCTGGGCAGCCCGCGGCGCGGTCGCAGTACTCGACGCGCGTGAAGGTCAGCCGCAGGGGCTCGCCGTTCCAGGCGAGCGGCGGCGGCTTGTGCTCGGCGCGCAGCGCCCGCTCGACATCGGCGCGCATGCGCGCGCGGGCGTCGTCCGGCGAAACCAGGCCGGCGGCCAGCCGCGTGATGCCCGTCTTGACGACGGTGGTGACGATGCGCGGCACGAGTGCCTCAGCTTCGGCGGCGGCCTTGTCGTCGCCGGAGAGATAGACGGCGGGCACGCCGAAGTGCCCGGCCAGAAGGGCGCCGAGGCCGAGCTCGCCGACCTCCAGGTCGCCGAGCGTGGCGGCGAAGACCTTGTAGTTCCAGGTGTGCTCGAGCACGGCCGCGGCGGCGCCGGCGCGCGCGTGATAGCCCACGAACAGCGCGCCGTCGTAGCCGCGCGCGATGCCCTGCAGCATGCTGTACGGCGTCGGGGAGCCGGCCACGAGGACGACGCGCGGGGGCAGGCCGGCGGCGTCGAGGTTGCGGCCGTCGTCGTGCGCGTCGCAGACGACGACCTCGTCGGCGCTGGCCGCGAAGCAGCCCTCGAGCACCGCGTCGAGATCGGCGCGCATGTGCTCGCGGGCGACCACGGCGGCCGGTCCTTCGCGGGCCGTGTCGCGCTCCGACACCACGCCCGTGATGCCTTCCAGATCAATGGCGATGAACAGCTTCACGGGGCCTCCCGGAATGCGGCGGCGGGCCGCCTCAGATGCGTGGCACGAACGACTCGGCGGCGCCGGCCGCGCCCACGCGCCGCGCGAGGGCGGCGACCAGGCGCGCCGCGGCCTCCAGGTCGTCGCCGTGCGCGACCTCGAAGGGAGAGTGCATGTAGCGCACCGGGAGGCTCAGCGAGAGCGTCGCCGCGGCGCCCGCGGCCATGAGCTCGTCGGCGTCGGTGGACATCGCCTCGGGAGCGGCCTTGATCTGCACCGGGATGCCCTCCGCGGCCGCCACTTCGCGAGCGATGGCGAGGAGGGCGTGGTTGCTGCCGGCGCCGCGGCCGAGCACCGGGCCGGCGCCGAGCTTGACCTCTCCGGCGAGCTTCTTGGCGTCGGCGGCCGGCGTGTCGCTGCAGAAATCGCCATCGACGACGATCATCACGGCCGGCGTGAGGCGCTTCGCCTGCGCCTTGGCGCCCATGAACGTGGTTTCTTCGTGCACGGTGGAGACGCCGGTGAGCCGCGCCGCGCCGGGCGCGGCCGCGTAGAGCTCGAGGGCGCGCACCAGGCAGTACACGCCGGCGCGGTCGTCGAGCGCCTGGGCGCCGAAGACGCCCGGCGACAGCTCGATGAAGTCGGGCGTGAAGGTGATGGGGTCGCCGATCGCGACGCGCTCGAGCACAGCCTCCCGGCTCGAGGCGCCGATGTCGAGGAACTGCTCGTCGAGGGGCGGCGCCTTGTCGCGCTCGTCGGCGGGGATGATGTGCGTGGGCTTCTTGCCGCCGACCGCGTGTACCGGGCCGCCGGCGCTGTGGATCACGAAATGGCGCCCAGGGACGAGCAGGGGCGCCACGCCGCCGATCTTCTCGACGAAGAGGTAGCCGTGCTCGTCGATGTAGGTGACGATGAGGCCGATCTGGTCGGCGTGCGCGGTGACGACGACTTGCGGGCCGCCGGCGGGGCCGACGTCGAGCCAGATGTTGCCCAGCGGATCGGCGGCGACCTCTCCGAGCGGCGCCAGGCGCCGGCGTACGACTTCCTGAGCCGGCGCCTCGAACCCCGTCGGGCCCGGGGCGAGGCACAGCGACCTCAGCAGCTCGACATCGGCGGACACAGGCACACCTCCTACGGGAACCGGCGCCCGATTCTACTACACGCCGCGGGCGTGAGTCTGGGGTATCAACGTGATCGCTGCGGTACACACGCGCGCGCGGGCCGGAAGAGTCATATACACTCTCGGCGATGGATACGGAGCGCATCACGCAAAGGCTGGTGGCGCAAGGCTACGCCGCGATGCGACGCCCTTACGCGCCCGTTCCGTTGGTTCCGCTGCCTGAGGCCAACGCCCTCCTCAACGATCTCGACGACCACCCTCATGCCTTCGTGCTCGCTTGCCTCGTCGATCGCCAGGACACCGCCGAGCGCGCGTGGACGCTGCCGTACCGGCTCGGCGAGCGCGCCGGCTCCTGGGAGCTGGCCGACCTCGCGGCGTTGCCGGCCGAGGCGATCGCCGGCCACCTTCGCGAGCCGGACGCCCTCCACCGCTACCCGGCCAAGATGGCGCCTGTCGTCTTCGCCGCCCTTCAGCGGATAGCGGATCGTTACGACGGGGACGCCGGCCGCATCTGGGCCGACTCCCCGCGCGGCTCCACCATCGTTCGCCGCTTCCTCGAGCTCGACGGCTGTTCGCCGAGGATCGCCACCATGGCGGCCGGCATCCTGGTGCGCGACTTCAGGGTCCCGATGAGGGACAGATACTCGATCGATATCTCAGTCGATGCGCACGTGCGCCGGGTCATGCGGCGGCTCGGGCTTGTCAGGATGCACTGCGCCGACGAGGAGATCGTCTATCGCGCCAGAGAGATCAACCCCAAGTACCCCGGCGTCATGGACCTCAGTCTGTGGGCGCTGGGGCGCGGCGCCTGTCGCCCGAGCTCACCCGACTGTGAAGCCTGTCGCCTCGCGCAGATGTGTCCGCGCCTCGGAGTGGACGCGCCCCCGGTCGGCTGACCGGGGTCGCGCGTGGCGCGGCGCTCTCCATCCAGTCCTCAAGGAACGCGCTCACCTTCACAAATGGGGGGCGCGCAGCGACGCGCTCCTCGTTCGCCGGCCGAAAGACGATGGTCGCAAGGCTGTTCCCCGGTGGACCACACGGACAGCCGGCCCTCGCGGAAGGCCGGCTCGAGCTCGCCGTTCGAGCCTGACGCCGCGCCGGCCAGGAGCTTGAAGGCGCGGGCGAGCCGCTCACGAGCGCCGGGTCTCCGGTCTCCGGGCTCTGCTGCAGGTTTGTGAACATGACCAGGGGAAGCGGGTTGTCGACCTCGTCGAAAGGCAAGTCCGCCTTGTCCTCCGGCACGGCGGACAGGTCGACCAGGCCGGGCACCAGGTAGGAGCTTCCTGCGCGGGCGTCGCTGCTCGTCGCGGCGTAGTCGTCGAACTGCTTCCTGTCGAGCACGACCACCGGACAGGCGGGGCAGAAGTGGCCGCCGGCGCTGCCCGCGAGATGGGTATCCGTGTACTTCGCGTGCCGCAGGATCAGCAGATACGTCTGGGGCTTCGGGACGAGCCTGGCGTGGCAGTCGGGGCAGAGCCTGGTCCCGCGGACGTCGTCCGACCAGTACATCTTCCGCGGGGGTCGATTCAGGCTGACTTGTCATGCATCACCTCCGCCGTACGCTGAAGGAAGCGGCGCCGCAACGGTGTCCGCTCCGAGCGCCACACCGCACGAGCCTCGGTGGGAGCGCACAGCCGTCGCTCACCAGTAGTCGTCGTTCTCGGCGCGGTAGCGCTGCGTGCATTCCAGCGCGCCCTGGAACTTCCGCCGCCACCTGATGCTGAAGCTCTTGTCCGCGGACAGCTCGGCGAGCCTGTCGCAGACCAGATCATCGGGAAACCCGGTGAGCGCCGCCAGGACCGCGTTCAGGTAGCCCCGCGTGGAGCTGGTCGACGGCACGCGGCGCAACTCGGCGGTCAGAGCATCCACCGCCTCGCAAGTGGGGAACGCCCCAAGGGCGCGCACGACCGGCGAGAGTCGCTCCAGATCATCCCGGTTGAATGACAGCAGGCCGAGAAGGAAGACTCCGGCTTCGCGGCGCTCGTAACGCGCCATCGTCGCCAACATGGAACAGGCCCCGCGGAACCGCTCGGCGTCTCCATCCAGAGCCTGCCGCAGCACGCCGTCGATCGGGAACCTGCGCGGGTCGAGGGATCCGTCAGGAGTCTCCCAGTCTGGCCTTGTGCCGTTCTGCCGTCCCTCCAACGCGACCTCCCGCGGATGTCGTCACGAGCATCGTGACGGTACACGTTACGGCAGCCGCGGTCATCCCAACGATGATCCCGCGGTCTGCCTGCCGCCCTCACGAAAGCCCATGACCTTCTGCCCCTTTCGTCCACATCGCGTCGCGAGCGCTCACCCCGAGCAGCGCGCGTCCGCTCGCCGGCGTGTCTCTGGTGGCTCGCACAGCGCGGCCCTGAACCGGATGGCGTCGGGGTCGTCGCTGAGCGCTGGGCTACCGTTTCGCGACCTGCCGCCCGCCCGCGCTCCCCGTCACGCCTGGGCGGCGGCGCTGAGGAGCTCGCGCCGGCGCCGCCCCACGGCGCGTCCGGCGCCGATATCGTGAGCCCTGGACGCCACGATGCTCAGCGCCGCAAGGTCGCCCACGGCCGCCATCCCGCGGGCCTCCGCGTGCTCGGCGCCGTTGGGCGGCACAAACGAGAGGCGGTACGCCTGACCGGCGGCGTGCAGTTTCAGCCCGCCGGCCTCCGTGCCGGCGATGCCCTTCAGCAGCCACGCGTACGACGCGACCTCGATGCGCCGGTGCGGCCGGCCCGTCGTCCTCACCACCGGTCTCAGCCCTCCCCCACGCGCTACCGCACCGTGACGTACGCCGGCCCGGAGCTCGCGGCCGCGTGGTCCGCGTCGGCGAGCGCATGGGCCACCAGCTTCCAGCGGCCGGTCTGCGCCAGGCCGAGCTGCGTCGTCCACGTCGTGAGCTCGCCGGCGTCGCTGTTTGTGCTCAGCACCGTCTTCTTGAGGATCCATCCGCCGCCGCCCGTGCGGTAGCAACGGACCTCCACGGAGCGCGCGCCGACGGCGTGCCGCGGCGCGAGCGTGCCGGAGACCGTGAAACGGACGCCGGCCTTTACCCGCGCAGGCGCCCGCGGCGCGCTCAGCGTGGGCTTGGGCAGCGGCGTCGGGCTCCAGTAGTGCGCCGGCTGCGGCGTCGGAGTCGTCACGCCGAGGCCGTTCACGAGCGACGCCTTGGGGACCGCCGTCACGGGCACGCCCGTCCACCACCCCTCGGGGCCGTCGGCGACGTGCCGCCAGACCTGGTACGGGTAGGGATTGTCCGCCGTCCAGCCGTTGTACGCCCACGCCGCGTAGAACCAGGTCTCGTAGCAGCGCGTGTCCCCGTCGCCGATGACGGGCGTCCAGGTCCGCTTCTCCAAGAGGATGTCGGCGCCGGAGGCGATGTTGTAGTCGATGTCGGCCTTGAGCCTCTCGACGTCGAGGTCGTAGGCGACGTAGGAGGTCACCTGCATGATGCCGATGCCGAGGCCGTCGAAGCCGATGAGCGGGTCGCCGTTGGCGTCGAACTGGCGCCACGCGCTCTCCTGGAAGGCGATGGCGTAGAGGATCTCCGGTGGGATGCCGCGTGCGGCGGCCGCGTCCTGCAGCTTGGCGCGGATCTCGGCCGTGCTCGGGTTGGTGGAGGCGGAGGCGGAGGCGGAGAGGCAGACGGCGGCGAGAAGGGCGGCGGCGAAGATCGCGAAGAACGCGACAAGCGCCGCCGCCCTGCTCGTCAGGCTCGTGATCGCGCGTCGCGCCTCGGCCGGGCTGCGGGTCACTGCGGTCCTCTCGTGAAACGACGGGACCCCAGTGTACTCCGCCCGGCCGCAGCCGGCTCCGCGCGCGTCGGGGACGCCGAGCTCCGCCGCCGCGAACGGTACACGCTCCCTTGATCCGGTCGTGTTCGACCGACCGACCCGGTGGCATCCTGAGGCCCGAACCACCGAGGAATCCTCGGTGGTTGCCTCCTCGGGACCTCGACGCTGCCCGGCGTGGAGGAAGTTCCGATCCACCCTTGAGACTGAGACAATGCCGGAATGAGCAACGCCGATGGCGAGATGGACGAGCTCACCGCTCTGCGCGCCGAGTGCGAGCGGCTGCGCGCTGAGAACACCCACCTGAGGTCGCTGCTCGGACCGACCGGGACCGCGCCATCTCCGGCGCGGCTCACGTCCCCTCCGGCGGCGCTCACGATGGCTGCTCCCGACGCGCTCGAGACCAAGGCCCCGGTGACCTCCGGCTCCCCCGTCGCCGCCAAGCTCGCGCTCTTTCGCACCCTGTTCCGCGGCCGCGATGATGTCTACGCGGTGCGCTGGCAGAACAAAGCGGGTCGGTCGGGCTATGCCCCGGCGTGCGCGCACGCATGGGATCGCGCCCTGTGCGGCAAGCCCAAGGTCAAGTGCGCGGACTGCCCCAACAGGGCGCTGCTGCCCCTCACCGACGAGGTGATCCGCGACCACCTCACGGGCCGGCACACCGTCGGCGTCTACCCGCTGCTGCCCGACGAGACCTGCCGCTTCCTGGCGCTCGACTTCGACAAGGCCGAGTGGCGGCGCGACGTCTCGGCCTTCACCGGCGTGTGCGCACAGCTTGACCTGCCGGCCTGCGTGGAGGTCTCCCGCTCCGGCAACGGCGCACACGTATGGGTGTTCTTCGCCGAGGCGCTCGACGCCGCCCTGGCGCGACGGCTGGGCTCCGCCCTGCTGACCCGCACGACGGCGCAGCGCCATGAGGTGGGCCTCGACTCGTACGACCGCCTCTTCCCCGGCCAGGACACGCTCCCCAAGGGCGGGTTTGGCAACCTCATCGCCCTGCCCCTGCAGCGCCGGCCGCGGGACGAGGGCAGAAGCGTGTTCGTCGAGGCCGACTTTCAGCCCGCGCCCGATCAGTGGCGACTGCTCTCTGGCGTGACGCGGATGTCGAAGGCCGATGTCGCACGGGCTCTTGAGAACGCCCTCGACGGAGGCGATGCCCTCGGCGAGCGGCTGGCACTCGCTGACGGCGCGGAGGAGCCCTGGACCCTCCCGCCGTCCGGACGCCGGCCGGAGTCCCGCATCGAGGGCCCCTTCCCCGACGCGATCGACGTGGTGTCGAGCAACCTCGTGTACGTGAGCAGTGCCGGGCTGCCACAAGGCCTCCAGGACAGGATCATCCGCCTGGCGGCGTTCGAGAACCCGGAGTTCTACCGCGCCCAGGCGATGCGCCTGCCGACGTTCGCCAAGCCGCGGCTCATCTGCTGCGCCGAGGAGCTGCCCGGCTACATCGCGCTGCCGCGCGGCTGCCTCGACGCGGCGCTCGAGCTGCTCGAGGCCCACGGCGTCGAGCCGCGGCTCCGTGACGAGAGGACCGATGGGCAGCCGCTCGACGTGACCTTCCACGGCAAGCTGAAGCCGCGGCAGCACGACGCCGCCGAGGCGATCCTGGCGCACGACAACGGCGTGCTGTGCGCCGCCACCGCGTTCGGCAAGACGGTCGTCGGCGCCTGGCTCGTCGCCGCGCGGCGGGTCAATACCCTGGTGCTGGTGCATCGCCGGCAGCTCATGGATCAATGGCTCGAGCGGCTCGCGGCGTTCCTCGACGCGCCGCCCGCCGCGATCGGCGCGATCGGTGGCGGCCGCGCGCGGCCGACCGGCGCCATCGACGTCGCCGTCATCCAGTCCCTCAACCGGAAGGGCGTGGTCGCCGACCTCGTGGCCGACTACGGGCAGGTGATCGTCGATGAGTGTCACCATCTCTCGGCCTTCAGCTTCGAACAGGTGCTGAGACAGGTGCGGGCGCGGTACGTCGTGGGCCTCACGGCGACTCCCGTGCGCAGAGACGGGCATCAGCCGATCATCACCATGCAGTGCGGCCCGATCCGGTATCGCACCGACGCCAGGAGCCAAGCCGCGGCGCGTCCGTTCGACCACAGGGTGGTGACGAGAAGCACCGCCTTCACGATGCCCGCGGCCGAGCTCGAGCCCGGCATCCAGGCGGTCTATTCCGCGCTCGCCGCGGACCCTGCGCGCAACGCGCTCATCGTCGCCGACGTGCTCGCGGCGGTCGCCGCGGGGCGCTCACCGCTCGTGCTGACTGAGCGCACCGACCATCGGGACGGCCTCGCCGGGGCGCTCAGCGAGTCGGTGGCCAGCGTGTTCGTGATGTCCGGCGGGATGGGCGTCAAGAGACGGCGGGCGATCGCGGAGGCGATGGCGGCCACGCCGCCCGAGGCCCCACGGGTCATCGTCGCCACCGGCCGCTGCGTCGGTGAGGGCTTCGACGATGCGCGCCTGGACACGCTGTTCCTGGCCATGCCGGTCGCCTGGCGAGGGACGCTGCAGCAGTACGCCGGCCGGCTGCACCGGGAGCACGCGGGCAAGGCTGAGGTGATCATCTTCGACTACGTGGATGACAACGTGCCCGTGCTGGCGCGCATGCACCAGAAGCGGCTCGCGGGGTACCGCGCGATGGGCTACACGGTGGCGAGCGGAGCCTCGCTGTCCGATGATTCGTAGCCGCGCAGAGCTACCCGACGCCGCGTCTCTCGCCGTCCGCAAGTCCTCGACGAAGCATGCGTCAAGCACATGCCCAGGCATCATCAGCATCCCTGTCGCTGATCGTCCGGCGCCTCAGGGGCGCACGCTACAGATGAGTGTACTGCGCAGCATTGACCACAGCGCGCGCTCACGCTGGGCCCACGGACCTCCCGGCGGCCAGCGCTTGACGGAACCTTCGTCGGCGCCCACCGCTTCCATTGGCTCCTGCAGAAGGCGCCGCGCGCCGGCGATCACATCGTCCAGATCGAGGGCATCCAGATGATTCCTGTTCGTGAATCCTCTCCACCGCGTGCGCGCGGCTGCGTCCTCGGCGAGCTCGCGAGTGAGACCGACAGGCAGCTCAGCGCCGAGCGTGATGGCGCGACCAGCAAATGTCGCCGCGATGGCGGCGACCGGCCCGTCGCCGGCGAACGCGAGCTGCTGAGGCAGCGCGCGCAGGTCATGGAAGTCCTTCGGCTTGCCGTGGAATCGGTGATCGACTGGGACCGGAATACGCCACCCGGGTTCGCCGACAGTCTCGATCCACCCGAGACCGGAGGTGAGGAATCGTCTGACGCCGGGGGGTGGGGAATCGTCTGACGTTCGTCGTCGGTGAGGACGATGCGGCTGGTCTTGCCGGTCCCGCTACGACGCGAACAGGTCGGCGACGGCGTGGCGCTTGCTCCACTCCACGGGGCGCACGTCCCACGCGTCCAGAGCCTCAAGGACCGAGCCGCCCACCGGCTGCTCGCCGTCGTTGAGGATGGCGAATGCCAGCGAATCCTGCCGGCGGGCCTGCAGCGTGTCGATGCAGGCGAAGGCGAGCGCCTTGGCGGCGTCACTGGTGGGATGGTTCACGGTGCGCAGAACGCGCTCGGGCTGCAGGCTCGAGCGCGGGATGAGAAAGTCGAAGCGATGGTCGTAGCCGCTCTTGCCCGTGAACTTCACGTCCTCAGCGAACCTGGCGCCGACGTCCGTGAGCCAGTGTGCGACATCCTCGAAGAAGAGGCTCGTCACGACTGGCTCGGCGAGGTAGAAGAGGTCGTTGACGGCGAGCATCGCTTGCACCAGGTCGTGCATCTTGCGCGCCGCGTCACCGGCAGCGGCTTTGACCACCAGAGCGTCGTTGTCGAGCTTCACGCCGAACCCGTTGAGCGTGACGTCCAGCAGTCCACGCCGCTTCGGGCTGGTGAGATCGCAGCCCGACTGCTCGAGATCGGTGACCGTGTAGCCGTCGTCGGTGAACAGCACGTCGCCGTTCTGCCGCCTGACGTACACCTGCAAGTGGTCGTTGTGCCGATCGAGGAAGGGCACGGTGATCTCCGCCCAGTCACCGACCGAGCGCACCTCCGAGTGCTCGCGCAACCAGTCGAGGTACTCGTCAAGGATCTGTCGGGAAGCGGGGCTCATATGCTCGATCAGGTCGTGATGGCAGGTCCGGGGTCAACGTTGCAGAAACGCAGGAAGTCGTCAAGGGCAACCGCCAGGTCGTTGGGGCAGGTGAACTTGTCGGCGGGCGCCGAAAGCGCCCACGCAAGGCCGAAGCCTTCGCGATAGAGGTGGAGGTGGGTGCGCGGCGCAGCCGCTCCATCGGGATTGGTGTGCGGGCGACCGTTGATGTCGAGACGGGCCAGTGGCACAACGCGACGGGCGCGATTCTGGTACTTGGCCCTGGCAAGGTCGATGCGGCCCCGAGACACGTCGAGGGCGAGCTCCTCCCGACCGTCGTGGGACACGAGCGGAACGGACAGCTTGGCGCCGGCGGGCTCCCGGGACGCGGACAGCCGGCTCGCCTCAGCGGCCCTCGCGAGTCTCCATGCAGGCTTCGTAGGTAGCCCGGTCGATGGGGATCCAGTCGGTGCGCTCCACGCCGCGGGCATTTCTCGTGCCTGGGCCGACGGGGTAGGCGCTGGCGATCCTGATCCAGCGCTGCTGCTCGCGGGCGATCGCCCGCACCTCGTCGGCCAGCTCGGCGAAGTCCTGGTCCTGGCTGAAGAGGAGCACGACGTCGCAGGACCCGGCGAGCACGGCGCGCACCACGTCGAGGGCGATGCGCACGTCGATGCCCTTCTCTTCGAGGACCGTGAACGTGGCGGTCGTGCCGTCGTCGAGACGGGCGTGCTTGCGCCGGCGCCGCAGCGGTCGCGCCGTGACCACCACGCCCTCGGCGCGCATGCGCCGCAGCCGCAACGTCCAATGGTGGTGCAGCCGCGGGTTCTCCTGGCGATTTGACATGCCCGTGTAGAAACGTGTCTCGGTCAGGTCCCAGCCACGCTGCAGCGCGATGGCTTGAGCGAGACGAGGTACGCCGTAGGAAGGCGTGGTGAAGCCGAACGCATCGCGCGCGGCGGCGAACAGGTTCTGGCCGTCGAAGAAGGCGATCACACGCTTCGGCGCCGAGCCGGCGATCACCGGCGGCCACAAAGAAGAACCCCGCTGGGGGCCTTGCGGCGCTGCCAGCGGGGAGTATAGGAGATGAGTGTAGCAGAACGCCCGCCATGGTCAAGGGTTGACGTTGTGGCCCACGCCTCCAGGCGCGGCCAGCGGTTGAGATGTGCATGATCGGGACGACGGCGTCATGCCTACCAGCGTAGCTGCCAGGCGACACGGCTGCGAGGCTCACGAACCGCCGGCGTGGTGGACGTTGACTGACGCGGATGGGTGACGTTGCCGGGCCGCGGTGGCGCGCGGCCGCACGGCGGCGGCAGCGTCCTTCGATCTCAACTCCCGAGGAATCCTCGGTGGTTGCTCCTTCGCCGGAGACGCCGGCCGCCGGCGGCATCGAACAGGTGGTCGCCCACGCAGTGTGCAAACGCTGCCGTGACGCCGCGCTCGTCTACCCAATTCACCTGCAGAAGCCGCTCGATACCTGCGTCGGCGGCCACGTCAACGTTCGCAGCCTCACGTTCGCGCTGGATGGCGACATCGACGTAGCCAGGGAGGCACTCGTTGGAGACCTCGACTCTCCCGGCTACCTCGTTCTGTCAGCCAAGCCGCGAAGGCGCCGCAGCCCGTCCTCGAAGCGGTCGCGACCGACGCCGTCGGGCGTCGCGCTCTCGAAGGCCAGGAAGCCCTCATCCTCATCGAGGGCGCCGCCGGCGACCATCTTCAGCGCGAGCCGCGCAGTGGACATGACCGCGAGCCCGTGGGACTTGGCAGCGAGGTCGCTGCACCAATCGTCGTCCATGAGCACCAGATCGGAGGGACGATGCCTGGCCATGAGGACCGTGGCGATCTCGCCGGTTCGAGCAACGCGCTGAGCTCAGGCCTGAGTGCCTCAGGCAGGTTCCTGGTCCGCCTGGGCCACTTACCCGCGCTGCGGACGACGGCGCCGTCTTTGGCGAGGTAGTCGTGGAGCTGCCGGAACGCGGACCTCGCCGAGAGGCGCAGCAACTCGCGCTCGACGTCAGGCGTGATGTGAGCCCGGCCACCAAGATGCTCGCGCAGCCTCGTGAGCAGGCCGTGCTTGGCGAAGTGGCGGAGCAGGCCGCGTCCAGCAGCACATCTGATGCCGTCCGCGAGCGCGCGGCCATCAGTAGTCTGGCTCGTGGCGGCCGGGCTTCACGCCCCTCCGCTCGAACTCCGCCTGAACGAGCTCGGGCTGGACCTCGAGACGCTGGGCGACCTGCTCGACGCTGAGAAGACCGCGCTCGAAGGCTGTCGCAGCCGCCGTCATGGTCGCCCGCGGCAGACGCGGCAGGCGGCCGACCGCGCGGGTCAGCGTGTCCTCGAAGTCGCCCAAGCCGAGGCGGCGGCAGAGGGCCGTGTGGTCGCCGCCTTTGATCTGCATCTTGATGGGCTCGAGCTTGCTCTTGTTGAGGAGGCGCGCCGTCTGCAGCCGGTAGAGAGCGACCTCGGCGCTCACGTGGAAGTAGTCGGCGAGGCGCACGACGGTCTCCAGATCCGGCGGCGGCTCGCCGATCGCCGCCAGCCAGCGATGCACGCCATCGACCGGCGCCAGGAGCTCCGCGGCGAAGCCATCGGCCTGCACCTCCGTCGGCGGCTTGCGCCCTTCGCCGAACACGTCGGCCGAGTAGTCCACCGACCCTGCGTGACCGAGCTCCGCGTGCCCGAACTCATGAGCCAGGGTGAAGCGCTGACGCACCGGGGGGCTCGACGCCGTTCACGAAGATGAAGCTGCGGTCGTGTTTGCGGCCCTGCAGGCCCGCCAGACCATCGGGCAGGGCCAGCACTGTGACGGGGACGCCCCCAAGCTCCTCGACCGCGAGGAGAACGTCGACCAGGCAAGCCTCGAGTCCCAGGCCAAGCCTGGCCCGCGTCGCGCGAGCAGCCGCAGAGCCGCGTTGCCATTCGGCGACGTTGCTCATCGACCAACAGCCTCGATATGAAGCATCGCGTCGATGAGCCGCGAGCAGCGGTCGACCGCGGCGCTCGTCGCCGCGTCTTCGGCGACGCCTCGCTTGACGAACGCGGCCTGCTCGTCGAAGAGGAGCTCCTCGACGCGCACGCCCAAGTAGTCGGCGATGTCGATGAGCTCAGACATGTTGAAGGCGCGCCCGCCGGCGAGCGCACGGCTGAGTACGGACGGCTGCATGGCGACCGCGTCAGCAAGCTCTTTCTGCGGCCGATCACCGAGCAGTGCAGCGATCCGCGCACCGACCTCCTTGTCAGAACGAATCCTCACGGCCCCTCCCGCAGCGTTTCCTCCAGTGATGCCAGTATCGCACGAAGTCACTGCACTCTGCAGTACTTCATGAGGTTTACGAATGGTCTTGAGAGTCGCGCATGGCAAGCTCGTCTCGTCACTGCAAAGCCCAGGCGCACGCGCCCCGAAAATGCCGGGTGAGTCTCCGGGCTCAGCCTATCCCGTACTGGCGGTCAAGCTCGGCGATGGCGGTCAAGCTCGGCGGCCCGCAGAGTCCGCCGGCGATGTCCAGCGCGCCCGAGCATCGCCAGACACTCGAGCGGTGGCGAGATGGCGTGGCCCACATAGCCGCCCGCATCTCCTGACGACGATGGGGTTCAGCGCCATCTCAGTCCTCCGCCCGTGGGCGTCGCCACGTGCCCTGCCGACCAGCCCGCTTGCAGAACCTGGCGCTCAGCATCACTTTGCGCGAGTGGATCGGCGCCGAGAGCGGCGATCGCCTGTCGCACGTCCCACTCGTCGGCACGATTGCACTGCGCTACGCGTTGCTCGAAGTCATCGAGATCCACCAGAAACCCGAAGCGCCGTCGCACCGCCTCCGCCCAGGCGCTAACGTCCACTGGGGTCGTCAGGTAGCCGATCGCCTCCGGCTGGAGCTCGGCCTCGCGGCGCGGCCTCACGATGTCCCGCGGGTCGAACGACCGCGACCCGAGTCCATCGTCGACCACGTCGCACCAGACCTTGAGCACCGTCAGGCGCCGCACGAGGACCTCGTCGAAAGGCCGCGTCGAGAACCACGCCAGATCGTAGAGATCGCGCGTCAGGCTGGCGCGGCGGAACCGCGCCAGCTTCTCGGCGACGATCTCCTCGACGCGCGCGGCCGGGACGAGCGGCATCGTGAAGTCGTAGCGCTGGTGGATCGGCAGCGCGAGCGGCTGGGCCGGCTGCGCCGCCAGCCACAGCGGCCGGCGTCCGAGATCGAGGCGGGCGGGTACTTCCGGTGAGCCGAACGGACTCGTGATCAGCACCGCTACGCGCAGCGTGCCGTCGATGGGCCTGGTCGTGAAGCCGAAAGGGCCGACCTGGGCGCCGTCGATGGCTTCGAGCACCCGCTCGGCGGCCGCATCGTCGAGCCCCGCGAAGTCGAGGTCGGTGGAGAACCCGCCGGCGCTGCCGGCCCAGAGCTTGCGGATCGCCGTGCCGCCCTTCAAGGAGATGCCCAGGTCGAACAGCCCTCGGTCGGCCAGCCGGAACAGCAGGTGGTCCTGAGCGATGTCGATCAGGGCCGGGCCGCGCCCGCCACTGCGGCCCTGGTAGTGCCGGACGACGTAGCCCTCGGTGATCACCGAGCGCCGATCTCGAAGCCCGTTGAGTCGATGACGTCGAAGGCGGCGGAGTGGCGTCCGGCGCGATCACGCGGACCCAGGTAGTAGGGCCCCGCACCGTGGGGCGCTTCCTTCACGAGCCTCGCCGCCACGTCGGCCTGACCGCCGCTGGCGAGCAGGTAGGCGGCGCGAGCCCAGGCGGCGCGCGGTCGTCCTTCCAGCTCGACCCGAAGCAGATCGCCGTCGGCAGCTTCGGCAGCCGCGTCGAGCCACTCGCCGGCGTTGGGCCAGTCGCGATAGAGCGACGGTCGTGCAGCCATGAGTGCGATGAGCGTGGTCGGGCTCCATACGGGGAGGCTTTCGCGCCCCACCCGCGGCGCCCGCGGCGCCCAGCGCACGACCCGGTACGCGCGGAGCGCCGGCGGCACGGTCAGACCAGCCGGCGCGCCCACCACTTCGCGTGTGGGTCGGCGGCTTGCATAGCCCAGCAGGTACGCCGCCGATTCGGCCGCTACGGCAAACGGCGCACCGGGGCGGCGCGCCAACGTCGCGCGCAGCTCGATGAGAGGGTCGCCGGCGCCGTAAGCCCCGGCACGCGCGGCAGGCGCGAACTCCCAGACTCCGCGCGTCTTGAGGTCGAGGAGCCAGCCCCGCTCGCGCAGCCGCTGCAGCACCACGTTGATCGGCCAGTGGACGCCCGCCTCTTGAGCCCATTCCTCAAGGCCGTCACGCGTGACGACGCGAGGTTGCTCAAGCTCGAGCAGCTCAAGCAGGCGACTGAGCGCAGGAGTGGATGGACGTCCTGTCATTTGCAATCACTATCCTTGCCGATTCCGATATAGTGCTAATCATACGTGACAGCTCCTCGTCAAGGCCGCAATCCCCGCGGCGCGCGAGAGCTTCGCGATGCCACTGCCGCGAACGTCTTGGGCGTGACGCGGCCCCGCCGCCAACGCGAGATTCTTCATCGTCATCTCGAGCTTCATCAGCAGGGGATAGAAGAGTGCTTTCAGGCCGCTGTCGAAGCTCACGACGGCAGAGAGGTCGTCGAACCCCGAATACGGGACCCTTCTGGCCGGCGAACCGCTGAAGCGGTAGCCCTTGTAGCCGTGGAAGTAGCCCATGTGCGCGAGCGCCCGCTTGTGAGCGGAGCCACGCACGTCGATGCCGGCACTGCTGCGCATGTGCCGCATGAGAGCGTTGAGCGACTTGTAGGCGGGATTACTCATCTTGGACCAGGGGAACCACAGTCGACCGTAGCGGCAGCCGGCTAGCGGCACAAGGATGACAATGAATCTGAGGTACTCTGCCCGTCACGTGGCGATACCGGCTCGACCTCGATGACCGCGAACCCGCCCGCTCCCTGAGTCGGCGCATCCCGAGGAGGTCCAGGCGGCGGCGCATGTGGTGGGCCGTGACCTGGCGGCCTCCGGCCGGAGCCCGCGCGGGCGGAGGGTTGTCCGCGGGCGAAAACCGGCAGAAGGTGAGCTCCTCGCTGCGGTTGACGATGCGGATCGCCTTCATGAGCCGGCCGGCGTTGCGGCGCTTGAGGATGAGATGCGCAGCGCGCGCGTCCACCGTCAGTCAGCGCCGGTCAGCCCGGACTCGGAATCAGATCGCGGCAGCAGCTCCGGCCTGGCTCCTCGCCGACGGCATCGCGTCCCACACTCGTCCATCGAGCAGCCGGCCCGCCGCCTTCTTGCGCGTGCCGCCCCATTGCTTGAAGAAGAAGGGGACGCCGGCGCTGAGGCATTGGTCGCGGATCTCGCGCACCCAGTCGGCATTGACAGGTCGCGCGCCGGGCCCCGATTCGCCGCCGACGATCACCCAGTCGATGTCGGTGAGGTCGAGCTCGGGCAGCGGACCCAGGAGCGGCTCGAGGGAGAGAAAGCGCACGGCGGCCGGGACGCCCCGCAGGTCGTCGATCCTGTGGACGTAGTCGGCGGCCTCCACCGAGACGCCGGCCCATACATTGGCCGGCCAAGGCAGGACGGGGGCCAGCGTCGCCAGCCTTCCGCTCCGCTTCGTGAGCACCTGAAACGTGTGCCGACGGGCAGCGTCCATGGTGGCAAAGACGCGCGTGATGAAGTGGGTCGGCACATCCTCGTGGAAGAGATCGCCCATGGAGTTGACGAACACGGTGCTTGGCCGCGTCCATGCGAGCGGCCGCTCCAGCATCCCCTCGTGCGTCGTCACCCGGAAGCCCCGAGCGTAGTTGGGCTGCCCCATGGCCTGGAGCCGTCGCGCCATGCGCTCGGCGTAGCAGTTGGCGCACCCGGCGCTGATCTTGGAGCAGCCGGTCACGGGGTTCCAGGTGACCTCAGTCCACTCGATGCGTGATGCGCTCAACGGCAGCCCTCACACGCGTCCGTACTTGTCGAACAGGTAGCCGGCGATCTTCTCTCCGAGCTTGGCCGGCGAGGCGGAGTAGAGATAGTAGTCCACTGCGTTCTTCCGGTTCCGCATCGGGATCGGGATCGGCCTCGGCACGTGAGCGAAACCGGCCACGTCGCATCGAACCCCCTCCCGCGGCTATCCTGCGCGAGCTACATCGCCGGAGCGCGGTGACCTCGACCTTCCGGTCACGCGAAGAGTGGCGTGGTCGCGACTGCGGGGCTTGGGAGTGACGACGATCTGCAGATCTGCGTCGAGAGCGCCGACGCTCATGACGTCGTTGTCGACCAGCGCGAGCTCGAGGCCGAACGCCTTACGAGCCAGGCGATCGCCCTGCACGCCCAGTCGCGCTGCGCGCCTCCCGTCGCCGCTGACTGCCTCAGGAACGAGCAGGTCGAGGTCGACGTGCAGCGCTCGCCCCTCCACCGTCTGCTCTGTCACCCAGGAGCCCACGACCGGCCCACTCGTGCCGACCCTGGCCCAGAAGCCGGCGGCGACGAGCGCCTCGTCGAGCAGGGGATCTCCGCCGAGCAACGACGGGTCGAGGGCGAGGTCGGCGTCGGTAGTGTGCGGGGTGGTCGCGAGATCGCCTTCGCCGACGCGCAGGTAGACAGCGTGGGCGCCGACCAGGATCGCGGCTTGTCGCTGCGCGCCCAACGCCTCAAGGGCGTCAAGGAGCACGCGGCGGGCGGCGACATAGAGCGGGTCCGGCGCGCCGCGCTCAGGCATCGAGTCGCCACGACTCTTCGCTGGCCGCCATCCACTCGAGCAAGGCCTCTCCCTCGGCCGGCATGCGGTCCGCGCCCGTCAGGCAGTCCGCGGCCACCTGTGCGAGCCCACTGTAGGTGATCTCGCCCTCACTCCAGGCGCGCTCGAAGACGACCGGGTCGAGGGGTTCGCAGAGGTAGACGTTGCCGGCGCCCGTCGCCCTCATGAGTCCCGTCTTCTCAGCGACGTCGATGGGGGCGTCGACGTAGCAGACGAGCAGCGAGGGCGGAGCGACTGGGGCGCGCTGGGCGGCTGCGAAAGAGCCTGTCACTGCGTAGCGACCGCTCGGCGCCCGCGACGCCCGGCCGGCAAGGTCCCGAAGGAACGCGGGGATGCCCTGCGGGGCAAGGAAGAGCCGGGAGGTGTTCGACTCGAGCACGCGGTAGTCGGCGCTCCAGCGCCGGATGAGGTCCGCCCAGAGCACGCGCGTGATCGGCTGCACGGGTCCTCGTCCCTCGCGCTCAACGAGCGCGTCTCGTTCCAGGAGGCCGATGATCTTCGAGACGTAGCCAGGGCTCACCCCGGCTCTGCCTGCGACCGCGCGCGAGGTCGCGGGCTCCTTGTAGTCGCAGAGCGCCCGCACCACGCGCGCCGCCTTGCCCCCGCGCAGCGAGCGCACTGGTTCAGCGCCCGGCGCGGGGTCCTTGTCGGCGCCTTGCTGGCGCACGAAGACGCTCGGGCTGTCCACCCGCACCAGCATGTTGCCGGTCATGTCGATGTAGTTGACGCCGGCCTCTCCGAGGAGCAGGCGCGCTCGCGGGCTCAGGAACGGTGCGACGAGCAAGTACTGGGAGCCTGGCGGCGCGGGCCGCAGAGCACTGAGCCAGGCAAGGACGTCGCGCGGGAACACGCGTTGCTTGGCCGCGACCATCTGGCGGGCCCTGCCGCCATCGGGAGCGGTCATGCTGAGGATCGCGTCGGACTCAGGGATGCCGGGCCCGCGAAGGGGGTCGTCGCATCGACGCACTGCCCATCCCGGGCCGAGGCGCTCCGCCAGGAGTCGTTCTGCGCGAATGACGAGGTCGGATTCACTGGACACGATGTTTCCCAAAGTAGCTTTGTTTCCTGCTACAGGACACATGGTACTACTGGGAAACATGAGCGTCAATGGCCGCGCTGTCGGCCGCGAACCAGCAGGGCCGCAGCGGACTTCCGCGGAGCCCCGGTCTTCCCCGCAGCCGAGCGCAGATCGCCGGCAAAGCGGTCCAGGATCTTCGGCGGCAGGCTGCACAATCGCGCGGAGGAGATCCACGTCGCGTTTCATGCACCCCTCCAAACGCACGGGCTCCACTCACGACGCCACGCAGCCAGCGTCCACGAACGCCCACATGACGTGTTCCTCCACCTTGACATCTTGGAACGAACGGTATCAAATGATACCATACCTCGCATCTCAAAGCGATGGGAGCTCACAGACCGCAAGGTCATCCGCGCCCTACGCCGGCTGGCTGCGCTTCCCCAACAGGCACGCGCGACCAAACGCCGCATGCACGGACATGGCCGCCCGTCGCATCAACATGGCCGGCGTGTGCCAGGCGGAACTGCTTCTCATCATCTCGGCGCACGAGAACGAAGGAGGCCTGAGCGCATGACCGATACCCGTTGCGCTGTCTGTGGCAAGGGCGAGCTTGCTGAGAAGCGCGGGACGTTCGTCTTCGAGTGGCCCGCCGACTTCCCCGTCGAGTCGTCGCGCATCGACGATGCCGCGTGGTGGGTCTGTGGGTCGTGCGGCGAAGAGGAGCTGCCCCCCGATCTGGTGGCACGAATCGAGGCGGAGCGCTACCGGCTCGAAGGACTCCTGAGCCCGCTTGAGGTGCAGGAGGTCCGCAAACGGGTCGGCCTGTCGCAGCGCGAGATGGCGAAGCTGCTCGGGGTCGGAGAGAAGACGTACACCCGCTGGGAGTTGGGTCTCTCCGCACAGACCAAGTCGATGGACAATCTGATCCGGCTTGCCGACCAGAATCCCGAGGTCCTTCTCCAGATCGAGTCGAGACGGAATCCGGAGCGACAGCGCGAGATTCGCGAGTACTTCGCTGGTCTGCCCGAGGCCAAAGCAGGTTCCGTCTTCGCCTTGGCCGCTCACGGGGGCGAGCTGGATAGCCAGACCGCTCAGAATCTTCGGGCGCGTCTTCGTAAACTCGTCAAGGGGCAGTGAGGCGCGGCATGAGCAAGTCACAGGCGACAACGTCGCTCGTGCCATCATTGGACGAGCTTGTCGAGCACCTGCTGGCAGAGACCGATCAGCGGGAAGTCGGCCCGACCGATTCCAGGGCGCTCGTCGACTTCTTGGGGCTGCGAAGCGTCTCGACGGACTTCGCAGAGACGCTTCCCGAAGCACGCACGGTCTCCGGAGATGCCGTGCGAGCGCTCTTGGACTATCAAGAGCGACTGATCGCCGTGGACGCCGCGATGGACGTCCGGCGATCTCGCTTCAGCTCGCTGCACGAGATCGCCCACTACGTGCTGCCCGACCACACGGGCCAGATCATCGTGTGCGGCGAACGGGACCTGGGGTTTCGCGCCGTCCGCGTCGAAGAGCGCGAGGCGAACGCCTTCGCCGCCGAGCTTCAGTTCAAGGGCCGTCGCTTCAAGCTCGAGACGGCGTCTCTTCCCATCTCGGCTGTCACCGTCAGGGAGACCGCTGGAGCGTTCGATGCTTCCTTCGAATCGACGGCGAGACACCTCGTGGAGACGAGCCTGAAGCCGTGCCTCCTGGCGGTCTATGCGGACAACGGGTGGGACAGCGATGGCACGCGGCTCTCCTCCGTGCGCTACAGCATCCCTTCACCAAGCTTCGAGCAGCGCTTCGGACGCCGTCTCACAGATGAGAACAACGCGCACGTCGCCGCCGTCTGGGTCCCAGGCCGAGACATCGCCGACGCGATCGCCGATGAAGTCGCCATCGAGACCGCGGACGGCGAGACCACGCGCTTCAGAGCCGAGTACTTCTTCAACGGCCACAGCGCCTTCTGCCTCATCACGAGGCCCCGGGCGTAGCTGCGAGGAGCGCCGACAGGCACACGACCAACGCCAGGATGTGCGCCGGTGTCTGACGACAGCTTGAGAGGTCAGGCCTGCGCGCTTGAGAAGCACGTCTCGCGCGAGCTCGCGCACTGCGGCCGAGCTCTCGGCGGCCACATCGACGTCGAGGCCCTGGCGGACGATCTCGACGACCTTGCCCGGGCTGCGCACCACAGCGAGCTATGCCCACGGACCTCCCGCCGGCCGGCGCTTGACGAAACGGTCCGCGACGGCGACCGCCTCCACGGATTCCTGCAGAAAGCGCCGCGCGCCGGCGATCACATCATTCAGATCGAGGGCTCCCAGATGATTCCTGCTCATGAACGCCTTCCACCGTGTGCGCGCGGCTGCGTCCTCAGCGAGCTCGCGAGTGAGACCGACGGGTAGCTCAGCGCCGAGCGTGACGCCGCGCCGGGCGAGTGTCGCGGCAATGGCAGCGACCAGCTCGTCGCCGGCGAACGCGAGCTGCTGTGGCAGCACGTGGAGGTCGTAGAAGTCCTTCATCCGGCTGTTGTCCAGGCCGAGCTCGACCACGGCGCGCAGCTTCTCGGCGATCACCGCCACCGCCGGGTAGGCTCGCCGCCGAGGAGCCGGCTGATCGAGAAGCGTCGGGTAGACGATCGTCGGGGCTGCGCCGACGATCGCGTCGCCGAAGCCCACGTCGATCTGACAGCGCAGCCGCGCCGTACCGAGGCGTCCGTCTACCCGTACGTGCTTCCCCTGATAGCGCTGGGCCTGCATGACGTCGGTGGCCGCGACGCTCGCGGGGTCGAAGACCACGCCGTCATCCTCAACGGACGCGCCGCACACCTCGACGAAGACCCTGCGAACGCGCTCCTCGGAATCCTCGCCGAAGCCGAGGAGGTCGATGTCCCGCGTAGGTCGGTGTGGCTCTCGCCCCTTTGAGCAGGAAGGAGCCTGCGTGCCGCGAGCACGAGAGCCTGTACAGGAGCCGCTCCGCGGCGTAGCGGTTGAGCGCGAGGTTGAAGTCCCTGTTCGCCGCACGCGCCGAGCGCTTGAGCCGGTCGAAGACCGAGGCTGCGATGTTGACCGGCATGGCTACGTGATCAGGGACTCGAGATACGGCCTCATGACGTTCTCGGCGCGCAGCCGCCGCGCGCACTCGCCGAGCTCCGCGATGGTCGCCTTGCGCGCCGCGACGCAGTCGCGCAGCGCCTCGACGGCGACATCGATGCCGACCTTGTTGCGATAGCGGAAGCAGTCGACGACTGTCTTGGCCGCCGAATACACGCGCACCGGGACGCCCTCGATGAGGTGGTCCTCCACCCCGAGCGTGAGAG
>Ga0247841_10003834_pt1 | contig 27007 bp, 19 predicted proteins | sample LaCruzMarch2015__2_FD_192410 | JGI IMG/M metagenome (GOLD analysis project Ga0247841, IMG submission 192410) | Freshwater microbial communities from meromictic Lake La Cruz, Castile-La Mancha, Spain - LaCruzMarch2015_18m | ecosystem: Environmental > Aquatic > Freshwater > Lake | place: Spain... | reverse complement strand
GTGCGGTCTGCCGGATCCCCCCAACGGTCTCCATCAGGTGATACAGCGGGTGGGCTGACCACGCATGGGAAAAGCTTTCATCGCCCAGACGCGGCTTGAAAACCTCCCATGTTGTTCCGTGCTCCGCCATCGGGGTCCATTTATCCCGGATAAACTGGAGAACCTCGGCCGCGTGCCCTCGAGAGGCCAGCACTTCGAAGACGTAGGTGATCCAGTAGCACGACGGGGAGATTTCTTGCACCTGCTGCTGGCGGATGAACGGCAGAAGCACTTTCTCCATCCGCTCGGAATCATGTTGCGGCTCGAATCCGGCGAGGATCGCCAGCGTTTGGGCGTGAATCGAAGCCGACTTGACGGGCTTCCCTGCGGTTGTCAGCCCGTCGGTGAGGAGTCCGTCGCGACGCACGAGCGCCATGAGGGATTTGCGGAGACGTTGAGCCCATTCCTTAAGCGGGCGCGCCTCCGAGGGCTTTCCCGCCAAGCGGAACATCCCGGACAGACGTTCCAGAGCGATGAGGAGCCAGAGGTTGTATACCGTGGAGCTGCCCTCCTTCGGCAGTCCGGTCCAATCCAGGAACAGCCAGTAGCGCTTGTCGTAGCTCAGAAGCCCCGTTCCGGGATCAGTCTGATCCTCAAAATATTTCAGGGCACCGGCAATCGTCCCCTGGTGGGTTGCGATCGGCTCCAGCGATCCTGTCTGCCAGTAGTAGTCCCAGAGCGTGATGAGCCAGATCAGAGTGAAGTCCGGCAGGACGCAGCCGTGCGCCATCGTGGGAGCGTGGCCGTAGGTCAGACCGTTCGGCAGGGTTTGGCCGGCAATCTGCGAGATCCCCCGGCGGAAGAGGCGGGTGTCGCCGGAATAGAAAAAGGTATTTTTCGCTTGCACCCGGGCATCACCCCACCACTGGGCTTGCTCGCGCCACGGGGTGTCGACGTAGGCGTCCAGGCTGCATACGCGCTGCGTCCACGCGCAGGCATCCCAGATTCGCTGCAGGGCGGCATCCGAACTCAGGAAGCCCCCGTTCTTTTCGAGCGGGTAAAGCGTCGTGCGCAGGAACGGCCGCACAACGAGCCCCGCCTCGCTATCCCGGACAGTGACCACCATGTAACGGAAACCGAAGGCATGATAAAACACATGCGTCTGTTCGCCCGGCCGGCAAATCAAGCGGTGGCCGAATGCCATCCGGCAATGCCTGTCCGGGAGAAAATGGGGTTCCATGGTGGAGGAATCGATTGTCTCGACATGAAGGGTGTCCAAGATTTCGCCGCCCTTGGCCCCGGAAATCCGGAACCCCGCGCTCCCGACGACGGTCCTTCCAAAATCGAGCAGGAAGCTGCGGAAACGTCTTTTCCCGCTCGCTGGGATGGTCAACTCCGCGGCAGGGATCTCCGCCCTCCTGTGAGCGAGGCCCTCCGCGTGCCGGATGCGGGTGATGTCCCGCGTGTTGAGGTATCCTTCCTTGCAGCGTCCCTCTGCAGTCCCGAGACAGCAGGCCGGAACGACCTCCTCTTCCTCAAGCATGGGGATTCCCCTCGGCTCCAGCTCATACCACGGCATGCCGTTCCAGGGATGGTCCACAGCCGTCGATGTCCAGCCGGAATCATCAAATGCGGGCGACATCCAGCCGGGCGGCTCCTCGCGCAAATCGATATGTTCCTGGCAAAACAACTGGAGGCTGACCGGAACCGTATCCCGGCGAAGCCCGGTCTGGCGGCGGCACTTCCAGCCCGTGTCGGAAACAATTCCGGTCTTTCCCCACTTCGCAGCCACCAGCAGCCCCGCCCACCCCTGAGTCACATATTGAAAATTGCTGAAGCCCGGATTGTGGGCCCTCACCGCGAGAACATTTCGTCCCCTGCGAAGATACCGGGAGACCTCCACTTCGTCATACGGCCAGGTATTCTGAAATCCCCTCGCCGGCCCCCGGCACACATACCTTCCATTGATGTGGAGCTGATACGACTGGTCGGCCGTGATCGCCAGCAGGGCCCGCACGGGGACCTTTTCCAGGCGGAATTCCTTTCGGAACAACGCGTAGCCGTTGTGGAGATCCCACCCGTGGTTGTCCGGCCAGATCCAACGGGCCTCTTCAAAAATCGCTGCGGGCTTCAACACTTTCGATGACTTCATGGCAAATGGAATGGTGGAAAGGAACTGTTATGCCTGTATGAATCCGCCTTGCGCAACACCAGCGGATTGATGAATGAAAATATTTTCGGAACCTGCCCGGAAATTTTCAAAGGCGGGATGACCCCCTGGATCCGGAGGCAAGGGCGCCACCCATCCGGCTCAAAACGCCGTGATATCGCACATCCTGTTGCCCCAACCTCAAAGGCCAAAGGAAAAATCGCGCGCTGCTCCATCACTTTCCGGGGACGTCCGGCTTTTCTCATGGGCCACGCCTCGGCGTGAAAACGGCAGCAGGCCGGCAAGCCCCTCCAAAATGGTCTCGCATCCCTAATCCGGAGCAACGATCTCGCCGCTCGCGGATTGGCGCAGACTTTCACATTCTCTGAAAACCGTTCCCTCCTGCTTCAGAGCGGGAGACAGCAAGGCCGGGGTTGCGGTTGGCGCAAAAACCTGATACAGAATCTGAACGCGCTTCCCGGGCATTTTGCCCTCACCGACCGTGGGGAGCATCTTGGAATGCAAGCCGAACCAACCGACATAGCAATCATCGACGGAGAAAACTTCGACCGCTGGATCGAAGCCGGCCATGTCGAGAAGCACTACTGGCTCGATCTCTGGCACTACCGCGAACTCTTCTTCATCCTCGCGTGGAGGGACGTTGCGGTGCGTTACAAGCAGACCGTTGCGGGGGCCGCCTGGGCGCTCCTGCAGCCGTTCCTGAGCATGCTCATCATGACCCTGGTCTTCGGGAAGCTGGCCGGCCTGCCATCCATCGGAAACGCTCCCTATGCGATCCTGGTCTTCGCGGCCCTCCTGCCCTGGCAATTTTTCTCCAATGCCCTGTCGGCATCCGGCCAGAGTGTGGTCTCGAACCGGGACATGATCTCCAAGGTGTATTTTCCGAGGATCATCGTTCCGACCGGCTCCGTTCTGGTTTCCTTCGTGGATTTTCTGGTCTCACTTGTGATCCTGGCGGCCATGATGGTCTGGTTCCAGTTTCCGCCGGTATGGAATATCCTGGCCCTTCCCCTTTTCATGCTGCTGGCGATTATCTCGGCGCTGGGGGCCGGGCTGGTGCTGACCGCGCTGACGGTTCAATACCGGGACTTCCGGATCCTGGTTCCCTTCATCGTGCAGTTCGGAATGTTTGTGAGTCCGGTGGGCTACAGCAGCAGCGTGATCCTCGAGAAGCTCGGGCCCGGGCACTCCTACCTATTCTATTTTTATTGCCTGAACCCGCTCGTCTTTGTGATCGAAGGATTCCGCTGGTGCATCCTGGGCGGAGAGTTCCGCCTGCTGGAGCCGCCGATGTTGCTCTCCTTTGCCGTCTCGTTTCTCCTGCTGGCCTGGGGGATCACCTATTTTAGAAAAACCGAGCGATCTTTCGCAGATGTGATCTGATGAAGTCCGATATTGCCATCCGGGTCGAAGGGCTCAGCAAAAAATATATCCTTGGGCAGAAGTCGGGCCGCGCGGGCGGTTTGCGTCATGCCATCGAAGAGGCGGCCGCCGCGCCGTTCCGGTGGGCCAGGGGCATTGTATCGGGTGACCGGGCCCCGCGCCTGGCACGGGCCGATGAGACGGAATTCTGGGCGCTCCGCGACGTGACCTTCGATGTGAAGCGCGGCGAGGTGGTCGGAATCATCGGAAGGAACGGGGCCGGCAAGAGCACTTTGCTGAAAGTGCTGAGCCGGATCACCGAGCCGACCAAAGGCCGGATCGGATTGAAGGGACGTGTCGCCAGCCTGCTGGAAGTCGGCACGGGGTTTCATCCGGAGTTGAGCGGCCGCGAGAATGTCTATCTGAACGGCGCCGTGCTCGGGATGCGGCAGGCGGAGGTCCGCCGGAAGTTCGATGAGATCGTGGCCTTCGCCGGGGTGGAAAAATTTCTGGATACCCCCGTGAAACGATATTCCAGCGGGATGTATGTGCGCCTCGCCTTTGCGGTGGCGGCGCATCTCGAACCGGAGATCCTGATCGTGGACGAGGTCCTGGCCGTGGGAGATTCCGAGTTCCAGAAAAAGTGCCTGGATAAAATGCGGGAGGTGACCGACGGGGGCCGCACAGTGCTCTTTGTCAGTCACAACCTCTCCGCCGTGGCCGCGCTGTGCGGCCGCGCGATTTATTTGAAATCCGGAGAACTGCAGATGAGCGGCGAGAGCGGGGAGGTCATTGCCCGGTATCAGAGCGACGTGGCCCATCAGGACGACGGCCCTGTCTCGAATCCCGCCTTCCGCAGCGGGAGCGGCACGCACCGGATCCTGGAGCTCCGTCCCGCGAGCAAGGAGTTTGCCCCGCGACTGCCCATGGAATTCCTCGCAAAAATCCGCCAGCACCTGCCCGACGGGACCTTTCATTTTTCCATGCACTTCCGGGACGAGTGGGACGTCGAGGTCTTTGCGATCAACTCGGAGTATATCGAGTCTCTGAGCATCCGGCCCGGGGATCAGGAGATCCGCGTGCGCATTGAAACGCCCTGGCTGGTGCCCGGCGATTACCGGGCCGATGCCTATCTGCACTGCAACGGGATAATCGATCATTGGCCGGATGCCTGCCGGTTCCGGGTGGGAGCGGATGTGGCGGTGAGGGGATACTCTTCGGCCAGCGCAAAAAATGCCGGCAAGGTCCTCGCGGATTTCACCCTGCAAGCCGAACATTCCGCGGCTACCTCCTGAGCCATGCGCGTCGGGATATTTCTTCCCAAGGCCTTCCGTCGGTATTCGATTGATTTCGACGGCTACGCCACCGAAATGGTCTCCTCGGGACATGAGCCGGTTGTCATCTGTCCCGCGAACGAACATCCGGACTTCTCTCTCCCTTTGGTGGTCTACACGGAAGGCGAGGCGGCGGGCGTGGACTTCTGGAAGTCGCTCCACCTCGATCGCGTGATCGTCATGACGTGGTTCCGGCACCCGGAGATCTTCCGCGCGATCCGCGATGCCGGAATCCGGATCATCAACCGGGCGGACTCCGACGGACTGGTCAGCGCCCGCGTTTTTCCCGGCAGCGCCTGGATGCGGTTCGTCCACCCCTGCCGGGGGCCTGTCGATTTTCTCCGCCGGTTCCGGCATTTCCTGAACTGGTATTTTTCCCACTCGAAAGCCCACGACGCGGGCATCATCGGGATCCTGGATCTTTCCGACCGTGTGGTGGTCGAAACGAAACCGTTTCTCGAAAACTTTGAAAGGTTCCTGCGCTTTCACCGCCGGGCCGATCTTCTGGACCGCTTCTCGATTGTCCCCCACTCGGTGCCTGACGCGTTTTTGTCCGGGCCGTTGCCCGCCGGGCGGCCGGCCCGGATCTTTTGCAGCGGCCGATGGGATGACGACCAGAAGAATGCTCCGCTCCTTGCAGCGACGATTCCCCTTCTCCGGGGCACTCATCCCGAAACGGAATTTCTGATCGCCGGATACGGAGTCGAGGAGGCGTTTGCCGGGCTCGCAGCCCGGCATCCCCGAGTCAGGCTGCTGGGATTGATGGAGCGCCCGGATTTGCCAGAAATTTTGTCCGGCTGCCGGTTCCTCCTCTCGTCCTCGCGGTGGGAGTCGCATCCCATCGGCGCGCTCGAGGCCCTCTGCTGCGGCTGCACGGTCGTGGCCACCCCGGTCCCGGGATTCGAGGACATCGTTGCCGGAGCCAGATATGGAACACTTTCGCGGGGACATTCCGCAGGCATGCTCGCAGCGGCCGCAGGGGGGGAGCTGCGCCTCTGGAGCGAAGGAAGACGAAACGCCGGCGAAATTGCCTCGCATTGGAGGGCCGAAGTGAGCAACAAGACGGTTGTCGCCGCACTGCTATCCCAATGATCAAATCGTTTCTGACCAAGATGCGCTCATTCAAGGCGGGCATGGAGATGCTTCCTCCGATGGTGGAGCAGATTCAGAACGCCGCCGCGGAATCCCGCGTCGCATCCCTCCTCCGGCATCCCCGCTACCAGGACCCCAAATCCCTGGTCCCCCACCGCTTCAAGCTTTTCTCTCAATACGGGCAGGACGGGGTCATCGCGGAAATCTTCCGGAGGATCGGTCCGGGGGCCCGCCGGTTTGTGGAGATCGGGACGGCTCCACTGGAAAACAACACAGCCATGCTCCTCCTGCAGGGCTGGAGCGGGCTCTGGATGGATGCGGCACTTCCGCACTCCCTTCCCGGGGCTCTGGACTCCACGGTCAAGGAGGGAAGGCTTGTTTGCGAGCGAGCGTTTTTGAACCGTGAGAATGTCTGCCCGCTCATCTCAAAAAACGGGTTTGATTCGGATCTGGATTTTTTGAGCGTCGATGTGGACCACAACACGTTTCACATCCTGGAACCCTGTCTCAATCTTCGTCCCCGGGCACTGGCGGTCGAATACAACAGCCAGCTTCCCGGATTTCTCGACTGGGTCGCCCCCTACGGAAAAGACGCGGTCTGGGACTCGTCGCTCGCCTACGGGGCCAGCCTCAAGGCGCTGGAGCGGCTGACGCGGGGAGCAGGATATTCCCTTGTCGGCTGCGAGCTCTCGGGCACGGATGCGTTCTTTGTTCGAGGGGACCTGATCGGCGACCGCTTCCTTGCGCCCTACTCCGCCGAGCACCACTGGGAGCCGCTCCGCATGGGCCTCGACGTCAAAACCGGCCACCACATCGCCTTTCCTCCGGGAATCGCCTCAGGACGCTGATTGAACCCGAAAACGGTTTTTGGACAGGATTAACAAGATGGACAAGATTCATGGAAAGGCAGTTGCAGAATCCGGCTTGGAAATATTTTTACCCGCCGCACATCCTCTGTAAATCAATCCTGTAAATCTTGTTAATCCTGTCTAAATTCTTCAATCGCCGGATCCGGGTTGAACCCGCACGGATGGTGAACGCCTCTCCGAGATCACCGCTCCCCGGAATGTCTCCTTTCCGGGTGCTGATCGCATCGCGCCACCTGCCGGAGTGCACGGGCGGCCTGGCCGCCTACCAGAGAGGACTGGCAGTCGAACTCGGACGCAGGGGCAACACCGATGTCCGTTTTCTTGCGGCAGAGCCAGGCGGGCCGGAACCCCGTATGCAGGATCCGCTCCCGGCACCATCGGAGGTTCTGAACTGCGGTTGCAGCCGCAGAACATGGATGAGCATGGCATCAAGGCCGTTCCTTCATCCCCTTCTCAAGCTGGGAATTGCCGCAGCGTTCCGTAAAGCCGGCGGCCATTCGAAATGGCACGGATTTTCCAGCTGTAGAAACCCGGATGCCGTTCATTTCGTCGGCACCGGCTGGGATTTTGCAGGGTTCGGTTTTCTCGATCTTGCGCGGAGGACCGGCGCACGATTCACGGTCTGGCCGGCCACCCACCCCGGACAATGGGGCGACGATGTGATCGATCTCGCTCTCTACCGGAGTGCGGATGCGGTATTCTGCCAGTCGCAGGGAGAAATCAACCGGCTGGTGGATCGCGGGCTTCCATTGGATAAAGCCGTTCTTTGCGGACTTCCACCCATGTGCAGCCCGGATGGAAACGCGGGCGCATTCCGCTCGGAATGGAACCTCGGCACCCGGCCGGTGGTTTTGTTTATTGGAAGGCGCGATGAGGGAAAGGGCTTCCCGGCACTGCTGCAGGGATGGAATTCCGTTCTGTCGAAAAATCCCGAAGCGGTCCTTGTGCTGGCCGGCCCCGGAGTGTCCGGCCCCCTTGCTCTTCCCGACAATTCCGTTGTGGACCTCGGCGTGCCCGATGAGAGGACAAAAGCCTCCGCGCTGGCAGCATGCGACATCTTCTGCCTTCCTTCGGCGCATGAATCGTTCGGCATCGTTTTTGCCGAGGCTTGGAGCTATGGCAAGCCGGTCGTCTGTGGTCCGGCTCCTGCTTCGCGCGAATGGATCCAGGACGGCGTGACCGGCCTTCACTCGGATCAGGATCCCTCGGCCGTGGCCGCAGCAATCAACCGCCTTCTGGCCGACAGCGATCTGCGCTCGCGCATGGGAGCAGCGGGACGGAAGTTCCAACAGGCCCGGCTGACATGGGATGCTGTCACCGCGATTCATGCGCGGGCCTTCGGCATTGACCCCTGAAAACGGGTATTGAGAGTTCCCCCGCATCGCGAATAGACTCGCGGATGCCCGTTTCTGTCGTCGTTTTGACTTACAACGAGTCCGCCCGCGTGCGGGATTGTCTGGAGAGCGTGCGCTGGGCGGATGAAATTATTGTTGTGGACGGGTTCAGCACCGACGACACGGTCGCCATTGCAAAAGAATTCACCGGCAATGTTCTTCTGAGCGACCGCCTTGGCCCTAAAAATCCCGGCGGATACTCCGACCAGAGGAACTTCGCGCTGCAGCACGTCACATCTCCCTGGGTCCTCTTCATCGATGCGGACGAACGCTGCTCACCGGAGCTGTCTGCGGAGATCCGGAAACTTCTTTCGGAGGGATCCGCCGACGGGGTGGCCGCATTCCAAATCCGGCGGAAAGAATATTTTTTCGGCGTCCATACGCAATATACCCATGGAAGCGGCTGGCTCGTCCGACTGCTCCGGAAGGACAGCGTCCGGTGGAATGACCGGCTCGTGCATGAAGGGATCGTGACCTCGGGAACCATCCGCCAGCTTCAGGGAGAGCTGCTTCACTACTCGAAGGAGTCCATTGCCGACTACCTCACCACGCAGAACCGCTACACCTCGCTGGAAGCCCGGGAGTTGGAGAAGCAGGACAGCGCCCTCCTCCGGCGGCCGCTCTTTGAAAGCTTCCGCACGTTCTGCAATCTCTACATCTACAAGGGGGCCTACCGCGAGGGAGCTTTCGGCCTCATTATGTCGGTCTTCTTCGCGAGCTACACCTTCCAGACCTGGGCGAAGCACTGGGAATCAGAAATGAAATCCGGCCGGATCCCGGCCACTGATCCGCGGTTCCGCGTGCTGGAACTCGTGGCCGCCGCACTCCGTCCGCTCTGGATCACTGTCCGGCCTCCCCGGGATTAGCCATGGGAATCGAATGAACATCGCCCTGATCGAACCCCAATGCACCGGGTTGCAGCACGTTCCCTTCAATGCGTCGCTGCTTGAATCCATTTCTCTGGCGATGCCGGATGCCAACCTGGCTTTCAGCGGGGAAGCCGCGCATGTGGCCTTCGTCCGCGAGGCGCTTGGAAATGGCGCCGGCCGGGAAATTGCATGGAGATCGGATTTCGGCGGGATGGTCCGGGCCGGGGGCGTTGGCGGATGGCCGGGCCTCTGGTCCGGGGCTCGTCAGTTAAGCGAATACTGCAGGAAGGAAAATATTGATGTCCTGATATTGTGTTCCTCCCCGCCTGAGTTGCTTGCAGCCGTCGAGCTGATGCGGCCCCGATCGACGGCGGTGATCGTTGTCCTGCACGCCTGCCTTGCCGGCCTCCATTTCAACCCGGTCACCCAGCTGGTCAGAAATCCCCTCTCGATTCATGCCGTGGCAAGGCTGCCGGTTCCGCACGGAGTCAGGGTGGTGGTCCTTGGCGAGCCCATACTAGCCAACCTCAAAGCGATGGGTCTGGCCTCCGCGCGGTGGGAGTCCATTGACCATCCTCGTTCCGGTGATGCGGAAGAGGCGGTGATCCCGCCATCCCCGCCCGTGCGTTTCGGCTACCTTGCCGGCTTTGAGAGAAGCGACTCCCGCACACGGGAGATGTTTGAGAGGGTCAGCAAGGAGACCGGCTGTGTCGTGAACTGGATCGGGCGCGACAGCCCGGGGTCGGAAGCTCTGGCCCCTGAGGAATATAAAAAACGTCTGCGGGAATCGCACTACGCCGTCTGGCTGGGGGACGCCCGGGCAGCACAGCTGCGGGCAAGCGCAACCTTCCTCGATGCGATTTCCATGGGCAAGCCGCTGATCTACCTGAAAAACGACTTCATCGATTACTATCAGACCAGCCGGGGAGCATTCGGATTCCCCGTTTCAAGTATCGAAGAGATGGAGAGGCTCGCCATCCGTCTGGCCCTCGCACCGATCGACGACTGCTACATGCGCAAGGCGGAAACCGCGCTGGACGTGAGCCGGTCATTTTTTCCAGAGAATATCGCGCCGCGCCTGCGCATGCTGATCGCCGGAGCCCAAACCGAAACAACAAAATGATTTCCGCCAAAACCAGATTTGATGCGCTCCTCTATGCGTGCAACCGCCTCGTCGCCAATTTTCCCTCGGCGCGGGCGCGCCAGTTTTTTTACCGGCACGTCATGCAATTGGACCTCGCTCCGGGCGTCCGGATTCTCTCCGGCCTCTGGCTCGATTGCCGGGGGCGCTGCCGGATCGGACGCAACACCACGATCAACCAGAACTGCCGGCTCGATAACCGCGGCGGGATTGACATCGGAGCCAACGTGAACATCTCTCCGGAAGTCCACATCCTCACCGCAGACCACGACCTCTCGTCCCCGGATTTCGCCGGCCGCGAACTGGCTGTGCATATTGGCGACCGGGCGTTCATCGGAAGCCGCGCAATCATTCTTCCGGGCGTGACCCTCGGCGACAGGTGCGGGGTCGGCGCGGGCAGTGTCGTGACGGCGGATGTCGAATGCGGCACCATCGTGGCCGGCGCCCCCGCCCGGGTCATCGGACACCGCCCGGACAACCTGACATATGAACGGACTTATCAACGCCACTTTTTTTAGGCCCGTGCGGCCATGAAGATCGGACTGTTTTCCGGTGCCTACCCGCCGGAATTGGACGGGATCGGCGACTACACGGGCCTGCTGGCCGGCGAGCTGGGGTCCCGGCACGAGGTCAGGGTTTTTACCGGCTTCCAGAAATCGTATTCCGCGAATGCAAAGGTTCCGGTTCTCGGCGTGTTCGACCCTGCGAAGCCGGCCACGGTTCGAGGCCTTCTGAAAGCAGTCGCAGCCGATCCGCCGCTTGACCGGCTTGTCGTGCAATACAACCCGTTTGGATTCGGTCCCCGCGGCTACAATCCCTGGCTCCCATTGGCCCTTTCGCGGCTTCGGACGCAGGTGCCCGTTTCGGTGATGTTTCATGAAACGTATGTTCCCTGCGAATCACCAGCCCAGTTCGCCATGCGGTTGTGGCAGATCCCCCAGTTCGTATCTCTCTGCCGGATCTCCGGTCCGATCTACTCCTCGTGCAGCCGCTGGCTGCCCGCCATCCGCCGGGCAGCCGGGAGGGACGCCATCCTTCTGCCGGTGGGATCAAACATCGGGCTTTCAAAGTTGTCCCGCCTCGAAGCACGATCGCGCCTCGGCGTCGACGAAAACACCCGCGTTTGGGGAGTCTTTGGATCAGCGCATCCCAGCCGCCTTTTGGATTGGATTTGCGAGGCTGCAAAAGCAACTGCTTCCTCCGCAGGCTCCGGATCCGCCCTGGTTTACATCGGTGCCGACGGGGAGGAGTTTCGCCGGATCCTTGATCCGGGGGTTCGGTTCATCGATTGCGGCCTTCTACCCGGCGATGCAGTTGGCGACCGCCTGATGGCAGCGGATTGCATGCTGGCACCGTTCATTGACGGTCTTTCGACCCGGCGCGGATCGGTCATCGCAGCATTCCAGCACGGCATTCCGGTCGTCTCAACTTCTTCGCGTTGGACAGATGCTTTGCTCCTTGGGCAGGAGGAACTGTCGGTTTTCCTCTCGCCGGTTCACGATGGGGCCGATGGGTTCGCCTCGCTGACCCGAAGGGTTGCCAACGGCCTTCCCATTGCGGTTTCCCGGCAGATTGCCCTCAAGGAGTATTCTGCCAGGCACTTTGGCTGGCCGTCGATTTCGGCCGCGTTGCTGGACGGCAACTAAGGAAAACCCGAAGAAGCAAGTCAGGATATATGTTGACCAGGCAGGTGGGTTCTGGAAGTTTTCGAGTTGCCTTGGATACGGGAAGCAACTCTGCCTTGCAGGGTTCGTGCTCACGGCAAACAATTCCCCCGCAAGCAGTCGCGTCAACCATTGGGGCGACAGGAAAGCATCACCAAGAATGAAACAAAGACTCATCGGGTTTCTCCGCCGCCACAGGTGGCTGGTCTCGATGATCAAGCGCTGCCAGAATGCGGGCGGGTTGCTTGTCCGGAAAAGCGTCATCGGATCCTATCTCAAAAACCATCCGGTGAGAAAACTGCAGCTCGGCGCACACGAGAACATCCTTCCGGGCTGGCTCAACTCGGACCTTTACCCCCAGACCTTCCAATCGATCACCCTGGATGCCTCCAGGCGATTCCCGTTCGACGACCATTCGTTCGACTACATTTTCAGCGAGCACCAGCTGGAGCATATTTCCCATGTCCAGGGTTTGAACATGCTCAGGGAGTGTCACAGGGTCCTGAAGCCCGGTGGCATGATCCGCATTGCTGTGCCGTCTCTGGACAGCCTGTTGGCTCTATTTGGAACGGAGTGGAGTCCGCTGCAAAAACAGTATGCAGAAGCGGTCATGAAGACCTGCTTCCCGGAAGCCGGGGAGGGCAATGCCTGCTTTGTGATGAATGCCGCGTTTGTCAGCTGGGGGCATCTGTTCATGTATGATCACCTGACGCTGCGGGACTCGCTTCAGCGGGCGGGATTCACGGACGTAACCCGCCGCGAACCCGGGCAAAGCCCGGACGAAAACTTGCGGAGCCTTGAGTTCCGGACGGGAGAAAGGGACCGTTACGAAACTCTGGTGGTCGAAGCGCGGCGTCTTCCTTAAGAGTCTTTTAGGCGGATTTCATCACAGCACCTATGAAGTTGGCAGTCACAGGCTTCGTCTCCGGAACCGCCGGAAGCATCGCCGGCGCGAACGCCCTCCTCCTTCGAGGGCTCCTTGCCCTGGGCTGGGAGGCAGACTTCTTTTCGAAGTCCACTTTTGTTGATCCCAGGGGGGCTGTCGGGGATCATCCGAAATTCCGGTTCATCGATGTCCTCAACTCATCTGCGGACTTCGCCCGCCGCAACCTGGCCGCGGTTCCGCTCGCCGGGTTCCTCGCCGCCCGCGCCGATTCCTTCACTTACAACCGGCTTCTGGTCTCGACAATTTCCCGCGCCCACCTCGAACGCAAATATGACCTTTGCCTCTGGCTGGGAGATTACGCCCGTGGGCGAATCCCTTTCCTGCCGAATTGCAGTTTTGCCCAGGGCCCTCCGGGAACCGACGCGAGATCGATCCTTCGGCACTACCAGATGATCAAACGCCTTGCCGGCCCGTGGAGAGCCGCTCAACTCCAGCTTCTCGCCAAAATCCGCCTCTCGCGGGCCGGGCTGCCGCCATTTCATCACTCCGACCATCTCATCGTTGGAAGCACCCAATCCCGGGCAACCCTTGCCTCGCTTTATGGAGTTGAAAACACCTCGGCTCTCCCCTACCCGATCGATCTTGAACTTTTCCGTCCCGGCAGCAGAGATAGAAACGGTTCGGCATTCAGGTGCCTTTGGCTTGGACGCATCGTCCCCCGCAAGCGCCTCGATCTTTTTCTCGATGCTGCCGGCGCTTTGATCCGTTCCGGGATGAATATCGAATTGACCATTGCAGGCGATGCGGCTCTCGTCCCCGAATTGAGCCGCCTCATCGGGGAATTTCACCACCCGGAACGCCTCCGCTGGATCAAATCGCTTCCCAGAGACCGGGTCCCGGCACTCCTGGCTGAGTCAGACGTCCTGATCCAGCCAAGCGAGGAGGAGGATTTCGGTTCGTCGGTCGCCGAAGCCCAGGCCTGTGGCCTCCCGGTGATCGTCGGACATACGAACGGGAATAGAGACTATCTCTGCGAACGGGATATCTGCCTCCCGGAGGATTCGATTGAGGGACTTGCCCGGGCGATCAAAACGACCGCAGAACAGAGCCCCATGACCTCAAACGGCATCACGCTATCCCGCAAAACCGCTGAAAAGTATTTCGACAAGGTCGCCATCGGCGAAATGTTGGCTCTCACCTTGGACCGCTGCTTGAAATCAGCCGTCTGCCGCTGAAGATCATTCGCGGAACGGGCAAAAAAGATATAACACTCCTCAGAATCCCGGACAGGCATATGGTTTCACATCATGGAGCAAAACCGAAGCAGGCTTCGGGAGATCGCATCTTATGGGAATAAAAAATTCGTGCCTCTACGAGTGCTCGGTCATGCACCGGCGGCTGTCACCGAAAATTCACGGGTTCGTTTACAGAATCTTTTTGTTTTATCTCGACCTTGATGAAGCGGATCACCTCGGCATCCCGATCTTCAGCACAAATGCCCCGAACGTGTATGCGCTTCACGATTCGGATTACTTCCGGCTTGGACCGGGCTCGCTCCGGGAAAACCTTCTGGCGTTTCTCCGCAGCGAGCGGGTGGCGGAAACGCCCTCCCGCATCCGACTCCTGACCCTTCCCCGTCTCCTCGGCTACACGTTCAACCCGATCTCGGTCTTCTTCTGCTTCGATGCCGAGGGCAGGCCGCTGACATCGGTTGTCCAGGTTGGAAACACGTTCGGCGAGCTCAAGCCGTTCGTCGTTCCGCGCGATCCGGAATCCCCGTCGTTCCACGCACGCCTTCCGAAACATTTTTACGTCTCCCCGTTTTCAAGCCTCGATCTGGAATTCGACTTCCGGTTCGATTTTCCCGGCGAGCACCTCCGCATTCTCATCGATGACTATCAGGGCGCAGAAAAGACTCTCGTCAGCACGCTCACCGGCTCGCGCCGCGAACTCACGCTGGGCAACCTCCTCTTCCTCTCGCTCAAGTATCCGCTGGTCACATTAAAAATCATTACCCTCATCCACTGGGAGGCGCTCCGTCTGTGGTGGAAAGGCACCCCCCACCGGGCGAAGGAATCGGACCCCCAACTCCAGACCGGAGTCTTCCGGGCACGGAAGTAACTGGGTTTGCAGCGGTGCCGGGCCGCGTCTATAATCTGCCGCCATGTCCACCATTCCGCTGCGCTCCGATATCAAGGCTTCCGACACCTGGGACCTCATCCCGCTCTACCCCGACGATGCCGCCTGGGAAGCGGATTTTGCTGCCCTGCAAAGCGAGTATCCCGGGTTCTCAGATTTCCGCGACCGCCTCGGCAGCTCACCGGAAATTCTGTCCGCCTGCCTGGAATTTGAAAAGACCGTGGACATGCGCATCGAGCGCCTGAACCAATATGCCGCACTCAAGGTCACCGAGGACAGCTCAGAGGCAAAAGCCCTTGACCGCGAAGCCCGGCTGGAGGGAGTCATGGTTAAGGTCGGAGAGGCGGCTTCCTTCCTTGCCCCGGAAATCCAGTCCATACCGGATGAGACGTTTGATTCCTTCCTTACTGCCCCCGCTCTGGCGGATTGGACAATCCCGCTGAAAAAACTACGCCGGTTGAAATCCCACATCCTGAGCGCCCCGGAGGAACGGCTCCTCGCCCTCGGATCCTCGGTCGTGCACGGGCACAGCGAGACTTTTTCCCAGCTCACAAACGTGGACATGAAGTTCGGGACGCTGAAGGACGGCTCCGGCAATGAGCGGGACCTGACGCAAAGCTCGTTCTCCTCATTTCTTCAGCAGCGTGAACCTGCGGTCCGAAAGGCCGCCTTCCACCAGTTCTATGCCGAATTTTCCGACCACAAATTTACGCTCGCTGCAGGGCTAGCGAATGCCGTGCGGGGTGGAGTCTTCTATGCGCGTGCCAGGAACTATCCGTCGGCACGGGAAGCAGCTCTCTTTGCGGACAATGTTCCGGCGTCCGTCTACGACGGGCTGATCTCCACGGTCCGGAGCAACCTGGATCCGCTCTTCGAGTATTTCGAGCTGCGCAGGCAGGTGCTCGGCCTGAATGAGATCCACCACTACGACACGTATGTCCCGATGGTGGACGATGTGCAGAGCGACGTGCCATGGGAATCGGCGGTGGAGAAAGTTCTAGCGGCGGTTGCCCCGCTGGGTGGCGAGTATGCCACCGTCCTCGGACACGGGCTCCGCGGCGGCCGCTGGTGTGACCGCTACGAGAACAAGGGCAAGCGGAGCGGCGCGTTCTCCTACGGGACCTTCACCAGCCCGCCGTATATCATGATGAACTACAAGCAGGACGTCTTTTCCGACGTCTACACGCTTGCGCATGAGGCCGGACACTCGATGCACACCTGGTATTCCCGGGGCAGCCAGCTGTTCCAAAACTACCACTACCCGATTTTTCTGGCCGAGGTGGCTTCCACGTTCAACGAGATCCTCCTGACCGACCACCTGCTCGCAACAACCGACGACCAAAGGATGAAGGCCTATATCCTGAACCGGCAGATCGACGACCTGCGCGGAACCCTCTACCGGCAGACGATGTTCGCCGAATTCGAGCGCGACATCCACGCAGCCGGAGAGGCAGGCGAGGCCCTGACACTGGATTCGTTCCAAAGAATTTACAGGAATCTCCTGAACGCCTACTTCGGTGACAAATTCACACTGGACCCTGAGCTCGATCTCGAATGCCTGCGGATCCCTCATTTCTACAGCGCCTTCTACGTTTATAAATACGCAACCGGGATCTCCGCCGCAGCCGCGCTGGCCCGTCAGGTGACCGAATCCGGCGACGCCTCACGGTATCTGGATTTCCTCCGGAGCGGCGGAAGCAGGTTCCCCATCGAGACGCTGGCCTCTGCCGGCGTGGACATGAGCCAACCGGTTCCGGTCCAATCTGCGCTCGACCTCTTCGGACGCCGGGTCGGGGAACTGCGCTCGATCCTGGCCGACATGCCACCAGCCTGACCGGCCCGTCCAGAAAACCCCTCTCAACAATGCTTGTCCCGGCCGGGACGAGCATTGTTGAGCTGCCCGGCCCTGAAGAGTGTGATGTGCGCCTTGCAATACCGCTCTGTATCGGTATTGTTCCTGCCCCGCTGACCTATTGATATGAGCAAAAGCATTTTGGATCCGTCCCGGCTGGATGCCGTGGAGCTGAGCAACGACGAAATCGCGCGCTACTCCAGGCACCTGATCATGCCCGAGGTGACGCTCGACGGCCAGCGGCGGATCAAGGCGGCAAAGGTCCTCTGCATCGGAGCCGGCGGGCTGGGCTCGCCGATCGCACTTTATCTGGCAGCAGCCGGCGTCGGGACGGTCGGGCTCGTGGATTTCGATGTCGTCGATTACTCGAACCTCCAGCGCCAGATCCTGCACGGCACGAAGGATGTCGGTCGCAAGAAAATCAACAGCGCCCGCGACCGGATCAAGGAGGTGAACCCGAATGTCCAGGTCGGGCTCCATGATGCATTTTTCACCTCGGAAAACGCGCGCGAAATTGTTGCGGACTACGACATCGTCATCGATGGCACAGACAACTTTCCGACCCGCTATCTCTCAAACGATGTGTGCGTATTCCTGAAGAAGCCGAACATCTACGGTTCGATCTTCCGGTTTGATGGCCAGTGCACGGTTTTTGCCCCGCATCTGGGCGGTCCCTGCTACCGCTGCCTCTACCCCGAGCCTCCGCCCCCGGGGATGGTGCCGAGCTGCGCCGAGGGCGGCGTTCTGGGAGTTCTTCCGGGAGTGATCGGAGTGATGCAGGCGATCGAAGCGATCAAGCTGATCGTCGGAATCGGGGAACCCCTCATCGGACGCCTGGTGCATTTCGACGCGCTCAAGATGAAGTTCCGAGAGTTCAAGGTGCGGAAGGATCCGAAGTGCCCGGTGTGTTCTGAGCATCCCTCCATCACGGAGCTCATCGACTACGAACAGTTCTGCGGGATCCCGCAGGCCCGGGAGGCGCACGATGCGGAACCTCCTGTTCCGGAAATTTCCGTCATGGAGCTGAAAGCCCGCCTTGACCGCGGAGACAAGCTCGTCCTCGTCGATGTGCGCGAGACGTTCGAATGGGACATCGCCCGCATCCCCGGGTCGAAGCTCATCCCGCTTGGCGAGCTCGCCCCGCGCATGAGCGAGCTGGATTCGGCAGACGAGATGGTCTTCATCTGCAAAATCGGACCCCGCAGCGAAACAGCCGTCCGCGAGCTCCAGAAGGCCGGCTTCACCAAGACATACAACCTCGCCGGCGGGATCCGAGACTGGGCGGAAAAAGTGGATCCCTTGATGCCGAAATACTGAGCGGATGGCAGTCGGGGATTCGCCCCTGATTAAAATGGGAAGTTCGTTTGACAATCGGGACCGGCGGGAATCCTTGAGGGGACTTTTTGCCGGTTGACATCAGCCCCGGACCCCATAGTTTGTTCAAACATTCCCCCATGCCCCCGCTTCATCCACCCTCCCGGATCGGCAGATTGGACCACAGCAGCCCGATGCCGCTCCATGCCCAGGCGGAGAAGGTCCTGCGCGAGATGATCCAAAGGCCCGAACATCGGAACTCCGGGCTGATTCCGGATGAGATCACGCTGTCCCGCACCCTCGGCATCAGCCGCAACACCTTGCGGGCGGCTATTTCCCGCCTGGTGGTGGAAGGCAGGCTTGAGCGCAAGGCGGGTGTCGGGACCCGCGTGACAGATCCAAAAGTGCAATCGGGCGTCGGGGCGTGGCACAGCTTTTCGCGGGAGATGGAGGCCAAGGGGATCCGGGTGGAGATGTATTCCAAGTCGCTCCGATCGTTGCCCGCCACCGCGGAGGTAGCCAGGGCATTGAGGATCCAGCCCGGCACCAGGATCGCTTGTCTGGACCGGGTCAGGGGTTGGGACGGCAAGCCGGAGGTGCATTTCCGCTCGTTTCTGCATCCGAGGCTGAAGCTGCCGGAGGGCGTCGATTTTCAAAGACCCCTATACGAGCTGATCAAAGACCACTGCAATACGATTCCCGACCAGTCGCAGGAGGAACTGACTGCCGTGGCGGCTGACACCCGGCTGGCGCGCCTGCTCGGAGTGGAACCGGGGACACCTCTTCTGCGACGGGGCCGAACCGTGCTGGACACGGGGCGGCGGCCGCTGGAATTTGCAGTCGTCCACTACCGCTGCGACCGGTTCCTCCTCACTCTCAACCTCCGCCAGGAATAACCATGAGCTCCACCACCAACTCCTCCGTGCGCTACGTTCTGTTTGCCACGTGCGTCACCGCAATCGGCGGATTTCTCTTCGGCTACGACACCGCCGTCATCAACGGCGCAAACTCGTTTCTCAAGGCCCACATGAACCTCACTCCCGCCCAGGAGGGCCTCGCCGCAGCGAGCGCCATTCTCGGCTGCATCCCCGGCGCGATGTTCGCAGGGTTCCTGAGCGACCGGTTCGGACGCAAGAAGATGCTGTTTGTTTGCGCGATCCTCTTCGCCGTGTCGGGATTTCTTTCGGCCATCCCGAACACCTTCAACCAGTTCCTGGCCGCCCGCATCATCAGCGGGCTCGGAATCGGAGCCTCATCGATGATCTGCCCGGTCTACATAGCGGAAATCGCACCGGAGAAGTGGCGCGGGCGCCTCGGCACGCTCTTCCAGCTCGGCATCGTGACGGGAATTTTCCTCACGCTCTTTATCAACAGCGTCATCCAGGGACTGGGTGATACTGCTTGGAACACGTCCGTGGGATGGCGCTGGATGCTCGGGATGGAGGTCGTCCCGGCGATCGCGTTCATCGCCCTGCTGTTCACCGTGCCGGAAAGCCCGCGCTGGCTGGCTCAGAAAGGCCGCGAGGCGGAGGCGCTGGACATCCTGTCCAAGGTGGACGGCCCGGAGCACGCCGCCTCGGAGATGGCGGCCATCCGCGAAACTGCGAACCATGAGGAGGGGCGCTTCTCCGAACTTTTCACGGGGATCTACTTCCGGCCGCTGGCGATTGCAGTCCTGCTGGCGATGTTCCAGCAGTTCTGCGGCATCAACGCGATCATGTATTACTCGACAAAAATTTTTGCCTCAGCGGGCGGCAGCACGGACTCCGCATTCGCATCATCGGTCTGGGTCGGCCTCATCAATGTGATTTTCACGTTGGTGGCCATCTACTTTGTGGACCGGTCGGGCCGGCGTCCGCTTTTGCTCATCGGAACGGCGCTGCAAGCCATCGCCCTGGGCCTGATCGGCTGGATGTTTCACACGCAGCAGAACGGCATCTGGCTGCTCGCCAGCGTGATCCTGTTTATCGCGGCATTCGGAATGGCCATGGGACCGCTCACCTGGCTGATTCTGTCGGAAATCTTTCCGAACAAGCTGCGCGGACGCGCGATGTCGGTCGCGACCTTCACAATCTGGACGTCCTGCTATATTGTTGCCCAGACATTCCCGATGATGAACGACAACCCCGCGATCGGCCCGGCCATCACGTTCTGGATCTACGCCGCGGTCAGCATGCTCTCGTTCGTGTTTGTTTTCGGTTGGATTCCTGAAACCAAGGGCCGCACGCTCGAGGAAATTGAAAAGCTGTGGAAAAAATCGCAGCCTGAAACGCTCTAAAACCCCTTACATCACCCACCATGAAACGCACGCTCACACTCCTCTCGCTCGCCCTCACCGTCATCGCCTGCAATCTTGCAGCCGAAGCGCCCGGGGCAAAATTCCAGCTTCTCCGCACCGGCGAGGTCCAGCCGCGGGGCTGGCTTCTGGAGCAGCTTCGAACCGAGGCAAGGGAAGGCTACGGTCCATGCATGGACCAGCTGACGACCTCGTCGAAGTCGCGGGTGGACGTGCCCACATTCGACGCGAAGAACAAGGCGGAGATGGAAAAATCGTGGTGGAACGGGGAGACCACGGGCAACTGGCTGGACAGCCTCATCCGCCTCGCCTACCTCTCCGGCGACCCGGCCGCCAAGAAACGGGCGGATGATGTCGTGACAAAAATCCTCTCGTTCCAGGAGGACGACGGGTATCTGGGTATGTATCCGCAGGCGGTGCGCTACGCGCAGCCGATGACCGGACAGAACGGAGAGTTCTGGACCCAGGCCTGCCTCCTCAAGGGCCTCCTGGCCTACTACGAACTCACCGGACGCAAAGACGTTCTGGAAGCAATCCAGCGGGCCGCCAAGCTCACGATGTCGAAATACGGCAAGGACAATCCCTACTGGGGACAGCGGGTCGTGCGCGGAGGTCCGGGCCACAACTTCATGTTTGTGGATGTGTGCGAAGGGCTCTATCGGCATACGGGCGACAAGGCGTATGTGGACTTCGCCCAGTTCCTCTACGACACCTACAACGAGCGGAAGGACGTCTTCGACACCGACATCCAGATCGCCGAGCTCGCCGATTCCGCAAAGCTCTTCAAGAGGCACGGTGCCCATGTGATGGAACACCTCCGCGTGCCGCTGTTCGTGGCCTACGCCACGGGCGATCCGAAGTATCAGGCAGCGGTGGACAATATTTTTATGAAAACCGACCGGCATCTCACCGCCGGCGGGGCGTGCGTCAGCGACGAGGATATTCTGGAGCGGCTGGGAAATCCGGAGATCGGCTGCGAATATTGCACGATGCTGGAGCTGCTCAACAGCCTGCAATCCGGCGTGCAGAAAACCGGCCGGGCCGATCTCGCCGACAAGATCGAAGTGCTCTCATTCAATTCGGCCCAGGGCGCGCGCCTTCGCAACGGCAAGGCCACCCAATACTGCACGCGTGACAACCAGTTTGAGGCGGCTGGATCGGGCGGACGCGGTGCCCGCTTCAAGTTTTCTCCGACTCACGAAGATGTGGCGGTGTGCTGTTCGCCGAATGCCGTCAAATTCTTCCCCTACCTGACCGGGGGACTGTGGATGAAGGAGGCGGGCGGCCTCGTCGCCACCGGCTACCTGCCGAGCAAGGTCGAAACGAAGATCAACGAGGAGATGGTGACGATTGAAACCGACACCATGTATCCGTTCGAAGACGAGGTGCGGATGACCGTCCATGTGGACAAGCCCACGTATTTCACCCTGCGCCTGCGCGAACCGTCATGGGCCGGCGGGATGAGCGTCGTTGCTCCCGGTGCCGAGGAACGGAAGGAGACCGGATGGCGCATCCTCACCAAAGAGTGGAAATCCGGCGACAAGATCACGATTTCGTTCGCGCCGGAAGTCACCCGCAAGACCGTCGCCGATGGCAGCGGGGTGTATTGGCAGCGCGGGCCGCTGGTCTTCTCCCTGCCGATCGCGTCCGAACGCACAGAAACAAAAAAATACTCCGTTCCCGGATTCGCAGACTGGGACTATAAACCGGCTCCCGGGTCGTTCTGGGATTACGTCGTGGACAAGGAGGACGGGAAATTTGTTTTCGAGAGGACGAAGCTGACGGAAAAATCCAACCCATGGGAGAAGCCGCCGGTTTCGCTGGAGGGAACCTTGCTCAACGCGAAAACGCAGAAGGACGAGCCCGTCCGCCTCGTCCCCATGGGCACCACGATCCTGCGACACACCGTTTTTGCCGATAAGAACAAAGCGGCAAAACAGGCGGCCGGTCAGCAGGAAGTGTTGAAAAGCGACACCAATCTGGCCCGGAACTCTGAAGTGGAGGTTGCCTCGACCGCCCCGGGCTACAAGCGCGAAGGGCTCATCGACGGCGTGGCCGCCGGGTTCCCTGATCACCAGGCCAACGAATGGAGCGCCAAGGGCGGCGGAGTCGGCACAAAGGCAAAACTCATCTGGGAGATGCCCGAGGAGGTTTCAAGCGTCTGGCTCTTCGACCGCCCGAACGAAAAGGACCATGTGCTGGCGGCCCGCATCAAATTCAACGACGGATCGACCGTGGAGGTCGGCGAGTTGCCCAATGACGGCAAGGCTCCACTCCAGGTGAAATTCGCCCCGCGGACGATCAACTGGATGGAAATCGAGGTCACCAAGGTCGGACCCCAGACCAGAAATGCAGGGTTCTCGGAGATCGCGGTCTTCAAGCAGGAACCGGCCCAGTGAATGTTGTGCGGGCAATCCCCAGACCGCTCGCGGCGTTTGCCTGCGGTGCCGCGGTCGCCTGGACAGCGGTTGCCGGAGCGGAGGCTTCAGTAGACAAGCCGCCCAACATCGTCTTCATCTTCTCCGACGATCATTCGCTGCAGACAATCGGAGCGTATGGGGCGCGGCTGTCGGAATTCTGCAGGGAGCAGAACATCACCCCCAATATCGACCGGCTCGCCGCCGAAGGCGGATTGTTTGTGAACAGCTTCTGCGGAAATTCGATCTGCTCGCCGAGCAGGGCCTCGGTTCTCACCGGCCTGCACAGCCATGCAAACGGAGTCAGAACGATCGTCGGTCAGCCTCCGATCCCTCCGACGATGTGGACATTCCCGCAGGCCCTGCACGAGGCCGGCTACCAGACCTCGCTCATCGGAAAATGGCATCTTGAAAAGACCGTGCCCACTTACGACGAATGGCTGATTCTGCCGGGGCAGGGCCAATACACGAACCCGGATTTCAGGAGTGCCACGGGCAAAATCACGACGGAGGGTTACGCCTCGGATGTCATCACCGACCTCGCGATTGACTGGTTGAAAAAGCGGGACCCCGCAAAGCCGTTCTTTCTCGCCATCCAGCACAAGGCTCCCCACCGGGAGTTCGTGCCACCGCCCCGTTACTACTCCTGGCTGGATGGAGTGAAGATCCCCGAGCCGGAAACCCTCTTTGACGACTACTCCACCCGCACGTCCGCAGCCCGCGAACAGAAGTTGAGCATCGAGAAAGAGATGGAGCTGGGCCACGATCTCAAGGTCGGCCCGAAGTATGCCAGGCACCCCGGCTACGCCGCACGCAATGCCGAATTCGCCCGGCTCAAACCCGAGGGCCGCGCGCTGACACAGTGGAAATATCAGCAATACATGAAGGACTACCTGCGATGCGTGAAGGGCGTGGACGACAGCGTCGGACGCATTCTGGAGGAGTTGAAAAAGGAAGGCCTGGAGGACAACACCATCGTCATCTATTCTTCCGACCAGGGCTTTCTCAACGGCGAACACGGCTGGTTCGACAAGCGCTGGATCTACGAGGAGTCCATCCACATGCCGTTCATCGTCCGCTGGCCGGGCGTCGTGAAACCCGGCACTCGCCTCACCGAATTCATCCAGAATATCGATTACGCGGAGACGTTTGTGGATATGGCCGGAGGCAAAATTCCGGAGGGATTGCACGGCCGATCACTGGTTCCCGTCCTGCGTGGCGCAACGCCCGCCGACTGGCGCAAGAGCGTCTACTACCACTTCTATAAAGACCCGACCGGGAACGTGGCGAAACACTGCGGCGTGCGCACGGACCGCTACACCCTTGCCTACTTCTACGAGAAGAATGAGTGGGAGCTTTTCGACAACCAGAAGGACCCGCAGCAAATCCACAACGTCCATGACAATCCCGAATACGCAAAGATCGCCGGGGAATTGAAATCCGAACTCACCCGCCTGAGAAGCCTCTACAAGGACTCCGACGACCTGAGCTGTCCGACTAACCAACAACCCCCGTGATCCCATGCCGAAGCATCGCCGATCCTTCATCAATCTGACCGTCATTGCGGCGGCACTTTCACTGCAATGGCTGGGAGGCGCGGAGCCGACTCCTCCGGCACCCCTGTTTTTGAACAACCGGAGCGTCGCCCGCCCACTGAAGCCGTTCGCGCTGATGCCGCTCAAGCCCGGTGCGATCGAACCGGCCGGGTGGCTGCGCGACTGGGCACTGGCCGCGCGGGACGGCATCACCGGGCATCTGGACGAGCGCCACACGGTCTTCGCCGACGGATGGAAGCCGATCACGATCAACGCGATCGGGGCGAGGCCGGGCGGCGTCGGGTGGCCGATTGAACAGAGCGCCTACTGGTTTGATGGCGCATTGGGACTGGGTTTGATTCTGCACGACGAACCCCTGCTCAATAAAATCAAAGCGCGCCTCGATCCGGTCATCGACGGGGTCAATCGCGGAGGAAAGTTTTTCACGTATTGGCGGGAGGATCCCCCCAACGAGTTTGACAGCTGGGCCCACTCGCAGCTCGGCCGCGCCCTGGTAACCTATTATGCCGCGACGGGAGAATCCCGGATCCTCGACGCTCTGGTCAGGGTTTACAGCAACTACCCGGTGCCGATGGGGCATCTGCGATTCGACAATGTCAGCGGTCTCTGCAACGTGGACGCCATGCTGGAGACTTATGCCTTCAGCGGGGACCGGCGGATTTTGGCGCGAGCACGGGAAGCGGTTGCCGCGCCGGAACCCGAAGCGGCCATCCGCGACTGGATCGAGGGACGCATGGTGGTCGGACACGGGGTGATCGCTTCCGAAAATATCCGGATTCCAGCACTGCTATATCCATGGACCGGGGAGGGCCGCTATTTGCAGGCCACACTCAATGCCCTTGCCTGGCTCAACCGGGAACATCAGCTTCCCTACGGGGTGCCTTCGTCGGAAGAATGGGTGTCCGGGATCGGGGCCCTCCGCAAGACCGAGACGTGCACGGTCGTTGCCGACCAGTGGACTACGACATGGCTCAACCGGATTCTGGGCTCGCGAGAATATGGCGACGACATTGAGCGCATGTTCTTCAATGCCGGAGCCGCACCTGTCGCCCGGGACTTCCAAACCATGAGCTACTATCAGTCGCCGAACCGCATCCAGAGCGGTTCGCTGCCCGGCGAGCAACCCCACGCGCCGGGCAAGGGCGGGAACAGCTTCAGCGACCTCGGTTGCCCCAGGGTCCTGTGCTGCGTCGGTGCCGTCAACCGCATCATCCCGAATTACGTCATGCACATGTGGATGGAGACTCCCGACCGCGGATTGGCGGCAACCCTTTACGGCCCCTGTTCAGTGTCCGCGCGGGTTGGCCCCGGCGTTCCGGTGAAGCTGAAGTGCGAGACGGACTATCCATTCCGGGAGGACATTCGCATCACAGTTCACTTGCCTGAAGAGGCCACATTTCCCCTTGAGTTCCGCATCCCGGAATGGTGCACGGACGCGCGGATTTCAGTGAACGGTTCAGCGGCGGATGCCACGCCGGATAGCCGCGGATTCACACGCGTCGAGCGAAATTGGAAGGACGGCGATGTCGTCGAACTGGAGTTTCCGATGTCGCCGAAAGTGGTTCGGGGATTTGAGACGGAATACCCGCCGACCGCGGCCGTTCGGAGTTATTTTTCATTCCTGCCGGAAGCCATGTTTGAGAAACGGCTTCTGCCCTATGCCAGCGTGACATGCGGTCCGCTCCTCTTCGCCCTGCCCATCGCGGACAAAGACCCGAACACACCCGAACCGGGCGTGCGGTGGAATTACGCATTAGATAACGATCCGTCTCGGCATGCCAGTGATATCACCGTCGAGCATTCGGCCATGCCAGCCAGATGGAACTGGCCGCTCGCCGCACCGGTCTCACTGAAAGTTCCCGCCAGCGAATTTGAATGGTCCCCCACAGATACCCAGGCCCTGCCAAACGGCCCGGTCAAAGGACAATCCGCAGAATCGGTCCGCCTGATACCCTACGGCTGCACCAAATTCCGTATCTCCATGTTCCCAGTATCTGACAAAGCCCGGGAAACGAAATAGAATGAAACACTCCGGCCAAGTCCTGTTGATCTTGCTGCTCTCGGCCGTTTCCGCCTCGATCGCAGCGGAACCGGGCAGACAGGTGCTGAGCCTGGACGGCACTTGGCAGGTAGCCGAGGGAAAACTGGATCAGATGCCGGCCGTATTTGACCGCACGGTTCCGGTGCCCGGCCTCCTGGACATGGCTACTCCACCGTTCGAGTCACCGGGCAGCACGGTGCCCGTCAAGGAACGCAAGAAGCCGGGCCGTCCGCCCGACCCGCGACGGGAGGCGTTCTGGTATCGGCGCACCTTTTCCGTCGAAGGCCCGCTTCCGGCTGTGGCAATGCTCAAGGTGAACAAGGCGTGTTACGGAACCAAGGTATTCGTCAACGGCCAGTCGGCAGGCGAGCACGCGCCGAATTTCACGCCGGGCTGGTTCGATGTCCGCCCGTTCCTCAAATCCGGGAGCAATGAATTGGTCATCCGTGTCGGCGCGTCGCTGGCGCAGGTGCCGCCTCAGATCACCGAGGGCTATGACATCGAGAAGAGTCGCTACATCCCCGGCATCTACGATTCCGTGCAGCTGATCCTTTCGGGCACCCCGCACATCGTCAACGTGCAGACCGTGCCGGATGTGGACAAGAAATCCGTGCGCGCTGTGATCGAGTTGG
>Ga0247841_10003833_pt1 | contig 27008 bp, 20 predicted proteins | sample LaCruzMarch2015__2_FD_192410 | JGI IMG/M metagenome (GOLD analysis project Ga0247841, IMG submission 192410) | Freshwater microbial communities from meromictic Lake La Cruz, Castile-La Mancha, Spain - LaCruzMarch2015_18m | ecosystem: Environmental > Aquatic > Freshwater > Lake | place: Spain... | reverse complement strand
CTTTGATCTCCCTCAGGCGGTATTGGATCTCGGTAAAGAGGCGGAATCATTGGAGCCGGAAGAGGTCGTAAAAAAATTCAAAGCGCTGGTTGAAACCGTCTCCCGTATGACGAAGGAAGAAAAAGAAGCGGCGGTCTTGGCTGCCTGATGAGAGCCCGTTTGATTTTTCGTGTTTTTTGGAAAAATAATTCAAACTATTTTTTGTGCCCCGATATCCGCTTCCGCTCTACAACTTTTCCAGACGCGGATCGCTGAAAAGGAAAACAGCTTATCTCAATGCAGTAATTAGAGGATACTCAGCCGTTACCGGATTTCTTTCGCGAATGCGGCGAAGTTCGTATGCGGGAGCTGGAAGCCTGAAAACAGCGCGCCCCCTCTAAAATGGAAGACTCGCGGACACTATGGGCCAGCATGGCGTGCCGCCGGGCGGGATTGCTCAGATAGGGGTTCTGCTGTACCAGTGTCTTCATGCGTATAATATGCCCGAACCCCTTTAAGATTAGAAGGAAAAGGCGGAGACACCCCGCATTTCGCCCCCAGCCCAAACTCTATAATTTCTGCGGCGCGCGCTTACACCTGAGCGGAGCGAAGTGCTTTTTATATTTCCAAAAAGAAGTGACCAAAGGGAATGGCAACGTCTGGTCAAATCCGGTAGAAACTTCACAATCTTTGGAAACAGCACCCGGAGGCGTGAATGTCGGAGTTGGAATGGCAAACCCGAAAGGAGCGGATTGATACGCGGTTGCGTGCAATGCAACCTGCGTGGAAGATCGTGCCTTTCAGGGAAGGCATGGATACCGGCACATTACACGGCGTTGCAGTTACAGAATATCAAACCGCCAACGGCCCGGCGGACTATGCGCTGTTTGTTCACGGGCAACTGCTGGGAATCATCGAAGCCAAAAAGGTTACGGTCAATCCGCAGAACGTGCTCGAACAGGCGAAGCGTTACGCTGCCGGAGCAACGGACGGCCCCGGTCTCTGGAACGGAATGCGGGTTCCGTTTCTCTACGCAACCAACGGCGAACTTGTTTGGTTTCTTGATACGCGCGATTCCAAGTGGGTTTCCCGGACGCTGAGCAACTTCCACACGCCCGATGCTATGGGCGAGCTGTTCACTCGGAACATGAACCCGGCACATAAATGGCTTCTCGATACTCCGGTGGAGCGCATTGCCCGCCTACGCGAGTATCAGTCCGGCTGCATTACCTCCGTCGAGTCGAGCCTGATGAGCGGCAAGCGGCAGATTCTCGTCGCCATGGCGACCGGAACGGGCAAAACCTATACCACGGTCGCCTCCATTTACCGGATGCTTGAGTCCGGAATGGCCAAACGCATTTTGTTTCTGGTAGATCGCAAAGCGCTGGCGGCGCAGGCTGTTCGTGAATTTGCCGCCTTCAATACTCCGCAGGGAAATAAGTTCACGCAGGAATACGAGGTCTACAGCCAGCGATTCCAGAAAGATGATTTTGGTGACGATGCGCCGTTTGATCCCAAGGTGCTACCCCGTGAATATCTGACCACCCCGCAGACAAGCCATTCGTTCGTCTACGTTTCCACCATCCAGCGCATGGTGATTAACCTGTTCGGACAGCAGGCCGCCTTTGCACAGTCTGGTAACGATGCGGACAGCGAAGACGATGCCGACCGCCTCGACATTCCGATTCACGCTTTCGATCTGATTATCGCGGATGAATGCCATCGCGGCTACACCGCCCGCGAAGTCAGCATCTGGCGCGACACCATTCAGCATTTTGATGCCATGAAAGTCGGCCTGACGGCCACGCCCGCCGCGCATACGGTGGCGGTATTCGGCGAGCCGGTCTTCCGCTACGGCGTGGAGCAGGCCATCCGTGACGGCTGGTTGGTGGACTATGAAGCGGTCGCCATCCGTTCCAATGTCCGGATGAACGGCGCTTTCCTGAAAGAAGGTGAGCTGGTCGGTAAAGTCGACACCGAAACCGGCGAAGAGGTTTTCGACCAGGTTGAAGATGCCCGCGAATTTCCGGCAGAGCAGATCGAACGGGAGATCACCGTTCCCGACAGCAACCGGAAGATTGTCGAAGAAATCGCCCGCTATGCTTATCAGCACGAAGAGCAGACCGGCCATTTTCCGAAAATTCTCATCTTCGCGGTCAACGATTTGCCGCATGTTTCCCATGCCGACCAGCTTGTGCGCACCTGCCGCGATGTCTTCAATCAGGGTGACAGTTTCGTGCAGAAAATCACCGGCAGCCCCAGCGTGGACCGTCCGCTTCAGCGCATCCGTGAATTCCGTAACCGGCCTAATCCAAAAATTGTTGTGACCGTCGATATGCTCTCCACCGGCGTGGATATTCCCGCGCTGGAATTCATCGTCTTTCTGCGCCCGGTCAAATCCCGTATCCTGTGGGAACAGATGCTCGGACGCGGCACCCGGCGGTGCGATAACATCAACAAAACCCACTTCACCGTGTTCGACTGCTTCGACGGAACACTCATCAAATACTTCAAGGAAGTCTCGAACTTCAAAATTGAAGAACCGGGACGCGACCCTCTCCCGCTTCCACAAGTGATCGAAAACATCTGGCAGAACATCGACCGCAACTATCACGTCAACATTCTGACCAAGCGTCTGCGGCGCATTGAAAAAGACATGAGCGGCAACGCCCGCATCCAGTTCGCCAAATGGATTCCCGAAGGCGATATCGGAAAATTCACTGCCGGACTCTCTGCCGCCATTCGCGACAACTTCGCGGAAACCATGAAGCTGTTGCGCGATCCAAAGTTTCAGGAGCTTCTGCAAAACTACGAACGCGCCAAAACCACCCGCTGGGTCGGCTACGAAACGAAAGATGAAGTCACTTCCACCGCACTGGAAGACTACGGCCCGTATGAAACCTCGCAGGACTATCTCGAAGCCTTCACCCGGTTTGTGAAAGAAAACCGCGACAAAGTGGATGCCCTAAGCATTTTGCTAAGCCGTCCGCGCGACTGGCAGCCCAAAGCGCTTTCCGAGCTTTGGAAAACGCTGGCCCAAAATGACTTTGACGTGAACCGGTTGCAGAAAGCGCACGAAAAAACCCGCCACAAAGCGCTGGCCGATATTATTTCCATGGTCAAACACGCCGCGCACCAGCAGGACGAACTGCTGACCGCCCGCGAACGGGTTGACCGCGCCATGGCCAAGGTCACGGCGGGCCGGACGTTTACCGCTGAACAGCAGAACTGGCTCGGTCGGATTGCCGAACATCTGGTGAAAAACCTCACGCTCGACGAAGAGGACTTCGACATCATGCCGGTTTTCACGCAGGCCGGAGGCATCAGCAGAGCGCGGCTGATTTTTAAAACGGAACTGAAACCGCTCATTGAGCAAATCAACTTACAGATCGCCACGGCGGCGTAAGGCGATCAGGTGGAACGCGACCTCCGGGCGCGTTTTTAAGCACGCTCGGAGATCGTGCTCCACCTTTTCCAAACATTGGAAAAAAGAGAATCGCGCGGGCAGGGCGGAGCCGCTATTCTGCGGGACTTTGAAACGGAGAAACCATGTCTGATATCGTCAATAAACTCTGGGGATTCTGCCACACCTTGCGCCACGATGGCGTGGACTACGGCGACTACATCGAACAGCTCACCTATCTGCTTTTTCTCAAAATGGCTGAAGAACGCGATGCGGAAATTCCCGCCGGATGCGACTGGAACACCTTGAAAGAAAAATCCGGCACCGCGCTCACCGACCACTATGCCGACAGCCTGCGCAAACTCCGCGAAGCGGGCGGACTGCTGGGCGACATCTTCGCGCAGTCGGTGCCGCGCTTCAATAATCCGGTCAACCTCAAGCGCGTCATCACCATGATTGACGAAGAAGACTGGTCGGCTATGGGCGTGGACGTCAAAGGCGCGGCCTTTGAAGGACTGCTCGAAAAAGCCGCCAGCGAAGGTAAAAAAGGGGCCGGGCAATATTTCACGCCGCGCCCGCTCATCCAGACTATTTGCAAAGTGATGAAACCCGATCCGCGCGGCAAACCGGACTTCAAAATTTCCGACCCCGCCTGCGGCACCGGCGGCTTTCTGGTTTGTGCTTATGAATGGCTCGTGGCCGAAAGCAAAGGCGTTTATGACCGCGCCGATGCCAAACGGATTAAAACCAAAACCTACTACGGGCAGGACTTGGTTGCCCGTCCGCGCCGCCTCGCACTGATGAATCTTTTCCTGCACGGCGTCGAGCCGCACATCTATCTCGGCGACACCATTTATGAACCGGATCGCGGCGAGCGCTATGAGTGTGTGCTCACCAATCCGCCTTTTGGAACCAAAGGCGCCAATCAGGCGCCCGACCGCGACGACTTCACCATTGAAACCAGCAACAAACAGCTCAACTTTGTCCAGCACGTCGTCAGCACGCTCAAGCCCGGCGGACGCGCCGCCATGGTTCTGCCTGACAACTGTCTCTTCGAAGGCAAAGCGGGCGAGGTGTTTGAAATTCTGATGCAGGACTGCAACCTGCACACCGTCCTGCGCCTTCCGCGCGGAACGTTTACGCCGTACAGTCAGGGCGTGAAAGCCAACGTGATTTTCTTCCAGAAAGGCATGCCGACGCAGACCGTCTGGATTTTCGACGCCCGCTCCAACGTGCCGGGTATCACCAAAAAAGACCGCCCGCTCACCGCCCAGCACTTCGCTGAATTTGAAAAAGCCTACGGCAAAGATCCTAACGGGCAGAGCCGCCGCACGGAAACGGAGCGGTTCCATAAATTCGACCTCTCCGCGATCAAGGATCGCGGCTACAAACTCGACGTTACTTGGCTTAAAGACGATACGCTCGAAGACAGCTCCGAACTGCCCGAACCGCAGGACTTGGCGGCGGAAGCCATCACCGAACTCGAAGCCGTCGTTGACGATCTCCGCGATATCGTCGCTCTGCTCGAAAAAGAAGAGGGCGTCGAGGTATGAGTCTCGTTGTCCCATTAGAAGAAGTTTTCGCAAACAAGACCGGACTTTTGGCAAACCACGAGTCTTGGGAACGAATCGAGCTTGGTACAATCTGTGCAATCCTGAATGGCTTTCCATTCAAATCCAATCTGTTCAACAAGTCTAAAGGTTTTCCCGTTATCAGGATTCGCGACATCGCTAGAAGTGCGACTGAAACTTTTTATGACGGTGATTTTCCGCCGGAATATATCGTCCGGAAAGGAGAGCTGCTTATCGGAATGGACGGCAACTTTCGCTGTTTTGAATGGCAGGGATGCGAAGCTGGTCTGAATCAGCGAGTGTGCAAAATCACGGCAGACGAAAGAATCCTGCTCCGGAAGTTTTTGCTTTATGGTCTGAACGGCTATCTCAAGGCAATTGAAGATGTCACATCCTCCGTCACAGTCGGTCATTTGTCATCGCGGGATATTCAACAGATTCCGTTTCCGTTGCCTTCGCTTGCCGAGCAGAAGCGGATTGTGGCAAAGCTGGAGAAAGTGCTGGAGAAGGTGGATGCCTGCCGCACACGGCTCGATAAAATCCCGACGCTCCTCAAACGCTTCCGCCAATCCGTCCTCGCCGCCGCCTGCTCCGGCAAACTCACCGCCGATTGGAGGAAGAAGAATCCAGATATCCAACCAGCCAACACATTGATCGCCGTCGAAAAACCAACGGATGATCTGCCGAATGGGTGGACGATGTGTGCATTCGGTGAGTACGTTGAAAATCACGATGGCAAGCGTGTTCCAGTTTCAGCCATTGAGCGACAAAAACGAAAGGGTTCATTTCCATACTACGGTGCATCTGGCATTATTGATTCCATCGATAAATTCACACATGACGGAGAATTTGTACTGATTGGCGAAGATGGCGCGAACCTTCTTTCTCGCTCGACCCCAATTGCATTCCTCACGAAAGGCCAGATTTGGGTCAACAATCATGCCCATGTTTTGAGGTGTAGGCATGGTTTTCCAAACGCCTATCTGTGCGCATATATCAACTCGATTGATCTCGCACCGTACGTTACAGGCACAGCACAGCCGAAACTCAATCAGGCAAATATGAACACAATTCCCGTGCCTGTTCCACCGCTCCCCGAACAGCAGGAAATTGTGCGGCGGGTGGAAGAGCTGTTTGCGTTGGCGGATCGGCTGGAGGCGCGGTATGCCAAAGCCAAAGCGCAGATTGACCGGCTTGTGCCATCCATCCTCGCCAAAGCCTTTCGCGGCGAACTCGTCCCGCAAAACCCCGCCGACGAACCGGCCTCCGTCCTCCTCGCCGAACTCACCGGCACCCCCAACGACCGCACGATTTCCGCTCAGCCAAGTAAAGGCATCGGCCGCCGTGGCCGACCGCCCAAATCATAAATAAGGACGCCTGCCATGCCACTCTACGAAATGACATCGTGACCTATGAATAGAAGCTGTAAACCAGAAACCAGCCCGGGGCTATCTGGCTCATCATCTTTTGCGGCAGTCCGATGAATACAAAAAGAAGGACGAGCTGCTGGCGAAGCTGGAGAGTTTGAACGCCCAGATTTTTTAGATGAAACTGAAAATCTCTGCTGATAGCCATTTTATTTAAATCGTCAAATATTACGAAATATCAGCAAAAAAGCTTTTAAATAGTCACTTGTTACGATATAAGCCAATCAGATAAAGAAGGAGGCGTCATGAAGATCGAACCTTTATTGGCTGATGAGGCCACCTTGGCGGAACTGGGCGGGCGGCTCGCGCAGCGTCGTTTAGAACTTCAGTTGACGCAGGCGGAGCTGGCAGAGCAGGCGGGAGTGTCGAAGCGAACGGTCGAACGCGTCGAGGCGGGAGCTACCACGCAGACGGCGACCCTGATCCGGATTCTGCGGGTGCTGGAGCTGCTGGACCGTCTGGAAATGCTGGTGCCCGCCGCGGGGCCGAGCCCGATGGATTTGTTGAAGTTGAAAGGTAAAGAACGCAAGCGGGCGTCACGGAAGAAGAAGAGCCCGTCCGGCAAGCCGTGGCAGTGGGGTGATGAAGCGTGAGCACGACGGCGGAAGTCAAATTGTGGGGGCGCACAATCGGCGTGGTGGCGCTGGAGGAGGGTGCCGGTACGGCGACGTTTCAGTATGATTCGGCCTTTGCGCAGAGCGGCATCGAGGTGTCGCCGCTGACGATGCCGCTGTCGCGGCGGATTTATTCCTTTCCCGCCTTGCGTCGGGAAACCTTCCATGGGTTGCCGGGTCTGCTGGCCGATTCGCTGCCGGATCGCTTCGGAAATGCACTGATCGATGCCTGGCTGGCGCGGCATGGGCGCACTTCGGAATCGTTCAACTCGGTGGAGCGCCTCTGTTATACCGGTGCGCGTGGCATGGGCGCGCTGGAGTTTGCTCCGGCCCAGGGTCCGATCGCCCGCGAGTCGTCTCATGTGGAAGTAAAAAAACTGGTCGAGCTGGCTTCGGAGGTATTGACGCATCGAAGCAATCTGCAGGAATCGTTTCACGATGATGAAAAAGAGGCGGCGCTTCGGGAAATTCTGCGGGTCGGCACTTCGGCAGGTGGAGCGCGGGCCAAAGCGGTCATCGCCTGGAATCCGGAAACGAATGAGGTTCGCTCGGGACAGGTGAAGGCCGGAAAGGGATTCGAATACTGGCTGATGAAGTTCGACGGGGTTCGCGGCAATAAGGACAAGGAACTGGAGGATCCAAAGGGCTACGGCGCGATCGAGTATGCCTATTACCGGATGGCAAAGGATGCCGGGATCACGATGACTAAGTGCCGGTTATTTGAGGAAAACGGACGTAGGCATTTTATGACCAAGCGTTTTGACCGAATGGACGGCGGCGAAAAGCTCCACATGCAGTCGCTGTGCGGACTGGCACACTATGACTTCAATCAGGCGGGTGCCTATGGCTATGAGCAGGCTCTGCAGGTGATCCGCCGACTGGACTTGCCGATGAGCGCGGTGGAAGAGCAGTTCCGCCGGATGGTTTTCAACATCATCGGTCGAAATCAGGACGATCATGTGAAAAACATCGCCTTCCTGATGGATAAATCCGGAGCGTGGTCGCTTTCGCCCGCGTTCGACATGACCTATAGCTTTCAGCCCAGCGGCCAATGGACCTCGTCCCATCAAATGACTCTGAATGGCAAACAGGACGGCTTTGTTCTGGATGATTTCAAAGCGTGTGCCAAGGCCGTTTCAATGAAGCGTGGACGTGCCGAGACGATCATTGAAGATGTGCGCGCGGTGATTAAGCGATGGCGTGATTATGCCGATGAGGCGCATGTGTCATCGGAACACCGTGATAAAATACAGGCGACCTTGAGACTGGCACCGCTCGAGTAAGGCCGCGACTCATTTTGATGATCACGAATTGAACTCAAAATGCTTTGTCGGTCACATTTCCCGTTTCGTGAGAGACAAGGCGGCTTTGTTTCATTCTGTCGCAGTCATCACCCCTCCGTTTGATTTTTCGACGGTGGCTTAGAAAAAAAATACTTTTTTTTCGCCCGTTAATTCCGTCCCATTTCGCCCCATGCCGCATCATCCCGTTTCGTGTCGGTTTCTTCCTGTTGCACCCCAGCTGCGACCCATTTCCTATATATAGTAAAGGCCGTTTCCTCCGGTTGATTCCGCCTCTTTAGGTAGAGCCCCATGTTTTTTTTAAAACTCTAACCTATAAGGAGCGGACATATGCTACACGCCATAAAAAATCTCGCATCGAACCAAACCAAACCGTGCAACCCCTGGGCGGTTAAAACAGTTGCCCCGTCGAAATCCGAATGGAGCAGGCCCGATCTCGACCACTGCTTTTATTCTGGATTCGAGGGGTTGCTTTCCGGGATGCGCATCGACTCAAAAAATAATCCCGCCGTACGCCTGCACTGGATCGTTGCAGACTATGATGGCCGGATCGACCAGCACGCGCGCGATACTGTTCTCGACCACTGTTGCGACTTTCGCCCGCAGTATATCAGCAAAACTATTTCTGGCGGTGCCCGGCTGCTCTGGCGGCTCGAAGCACCTTTCCTGCTCCATAGCAACGACCTGACTATCCGGCTCATGCAGCATGTCCGCAAAAAGCTGGGGCTCTCTAAGATCATGGTCGGGCTGGACACCGCCGCCTTTGGAAATCCCTGCCAGTACTACGAAGCCGGCACGGACTGGGTTCAGCTTTCCGGCGGCGTGATCCCGGCAAACTTTATGATGCAGTGGGCTGTTGAATCCTCTCATCAATACGACTGGAACAAGCTGGGCCCTGTTATCCCTATCGAAACCATCGCCGACGAAGTGGAACGGCAATACCCCGGCCGTTGGACTGGTGATTTTGACATCGGCAGACGCGGCGTTCGCTTCTGGGATTCTTCGGCGGACAACGAGACGGCGGCGATCGTACGCGAATCCGGAATGCAATGTTTCACCGGCGGACAGGCTTTTGTTCCGTGGTCGGCAATTCTCGGGCGTTCCTTTGTCAATAAATTTGAAGCGGATCGTGTTGGCGGCGCCATTGAAGACATCTGGTTTGACGGCCGCGATTATTGGCACCGGCATCCTGACGGCACATGGAATTCTTTGTGCAAAAACGATACCGGCCTCGAACTCAAAGTTGCCAAGGGTCTGCGGATGTCTAAATCCCGCAACGACAACTTTACCGAAATCGACAAAGCCCTCCAGCATATCCATAAATATCAGCGTATTACTTGTGCTGCGCCTCTGATTCATCGTCCGAAAGGCATTATTCACCTTAATGGTCTCCGCATCCTCAACACCTCCACCGCCGCAGTTTTCCAACCTTCGGAAAAACAGGGGATCGATCCCGCCGCCGATTTCCCGTGGTTACTTTCGTATTTCTCCACCTTCTTCGATCCGGTTGAGCAGTTGGATTATTTTTATGCGTGGTTGCGCCGCTGGTATAAATCCGCCCTCGACAACCGCATGCTTCCCGGACAGGCTTCATTCTTCGCCGGCGTTCCGAACACTGGAAAGACGCTGCTCTCTACCGTTATCCTTTCCCGTATCTTCGGCGGGCATACGGATGCGTCATCATTCCTCTCCGGCGACGACAATTTCAACTCCCACCTTTTCCAGTCCGCTGTCTGGGCGGTCGACGATATTGTCCCGCTGACCGACCATCGCTCGCATCAGAAATTTTCAGCGCTGATCAAAAAAATGGCGGCCAACCGTACCTTTTCCATCCGGGAAAAATTCAAGGTTGATAAAACAATCGAATGGAACGGTCGCGTTGTTGTCACCTGTAACACCGATCCGGAGTCTATCCGCATTCTTCCCGACGTGGATTTGTCCAACCGGGACAAGATCAATCTGTTTCGTGTAGCTGATCGGGATACCTTTACCTTTCCCCGTAACGTCGCCGATATCATCCAGACTGAATTACCGTTCTTTCTGCGTTGGCTTCTTGACTGGACACCGCCGGATCACGTTCTGGGCGATTCGCGCTACGGGGTTCAAACGTACTGCGAAGCGTCTTTGTTTGAAGCGGCCCGTCATTCATCCAGTGCCTATTCGTTCCTCGAGGTCTTGCTGAAATTTTTCGAGGGCCAGACTTCCAATGTGTGGACAGGTTCGGCGACGGATTTGTTAACGGCTATGCTCAGCGATCAAGACGGCTTGGCCGGTATTGCTGCTAAATACACCACCCGCCAAGTCGGCCGGGAGTTATCCAAGCTGGCATCTCAGGGTTATCCGCTCACTCAGCGCCGACATCATGCTACGCGGATTTGGGACATTGACATCGTTCGGATCCGCGAAGGTGAAGGGGATGCGATGCCTTTTTAATCAAATCCTGGACGCCTGTTTCGACCGCCTGCATCAGGGCGGTCTTTTTATTGTCGGGTGCGTCATTTGCGTCGTTTGTGTCGTGCGTCATCATCATTTAAAAAGTTATCCTGTATTTGCATGGTATGCAGAACGGCAGTTATCTCTATTCTCTATACTTCTATTTATAATGGTAATAATGACGCAGATGACGCAGACCAATAGGGGCGGGGGTTCCCTGCGCGTCATCATCCGCGTCATTTCTCCCATAACTCCCATCTGTCCTATTCAGGTTTCAGGTTCCGATTTTCAGGTTTCCAAAACCGGAGGATTTGCCATGCGTTGTCATAATTGCCGTCACCACGAAGCCATCCAGCGCGGAGAGTTCGATTCCAAACCTTGGAACGAAATTCCCTGTTCATCCTGCAAGCTGGGTGAGGATACGTTCTATTCCGTTCCGTTTGACGAAGAGAATCCTCCTGTCGTTGCAACGCGGCAGGCTTCCGGCAGTCCGTTGATTCCCGCGGATGTGCTGGCTCAATTCGTACAGGGGTTTCTTTCTTTGCCTTCCGAGCTGCGCGACATCGTTGCTTGGCGTTATCAGGGTGTGCCGTACAAAGAGATTGCACAGCGTCAGGGTACTTCTATCCAGTTGGCGGAAATGAGACACAAGATAGCCATTCGTGATTGGCCGGTTTTACAATCTCTCTTCCCCTACAAAACCGCCAAGCGCCGCCGCCGTCTTTCCCGTAGGTAGGTATTTTTTCAACCATTGCTTGTTTCCCTGTGGGTGCGGACGGTGGCCGCACAATTCATCTTTCATAATTCATACTTCATCCCGTCAACCCGTCCCGTCACCAACCTATCGGTTGTCTCCGTGCCTGGTTCACGGGCTGTTTACCTCGGCAGTCCGCTGATCCCGCAACATCATGGCGCTCGCATACATCGCGCCATCATGTTTTGGGCGGACTCCCTCGGGCTGTCTGCTGTTGCAGACGACACTCCGTGGGGTGGTATGGATTGAACGCAGACCGGTTCAGTTCCGGACAATCACCGGAATTCACCGGCCCGCTCCCGGAGAATGACTCGGCGGCCACGCTCACGGGTCTTGCAACCGGAGGACCGGCCAACATCGCATAATTGATCAATTATGCAACGTGGGCCTTTGCTTCAACCCTTGCGCTCAACAGAACTCGTTCTGTCCGGGCCGCCTCGCGCTCATCCGTCCGGCTGTGTTCAGCCGTTCCGTCTTCGCAGGGCTCAGCACCGGCAGGCTCACCGCGGCTCGCACTGCCTCAGCTTCGTCGGCCTCATTCTTTTCTCACTTGTCCCGTTCCACCGAAGAGGCAAACCCACCCTCTGGGCGGGTTTTCCTCTCGGCGTTTTCTCCGAAAAAGCCTCACTCCTTTCCCATGGGGAAGCCCCGCTTCGCCCCGCTTCCCCCTCGGCCTTCGGCCTCACCCCTTTTCCCCAAAGCTGTCACGGTTTCGTGCTTGCTCCTTCGTCGCGGCAGAAACCGCGCCAGCCCCGCGTTTCAGCCAATCTCTGTTGTGGGGTGGTTCACTCCAGAGCCGAGCCCGACGAAAACCCGAGCTCGGATACTCGCAAGGGTTTTCTCTGGGCCCAGCTCTTCCGTTCACCCGCAACAGCCTTTCCTCGCCGCCGTGCCCCCTTTGACGGCGGCTTCGGAAACTTCCGCCGCTGTTGCGTCGTCGCCGTCCCGGCTCCCTTGCCGGGGGCGCGGTATGCTTGGCATCCGGATTTCGCCTTGCGGCGATTCCACCCCTCGGCGTTACAGCGTTCCGCTATACCGCCTCGGCGCGGCCAATTTCCAAGCCTTGGAACTTTTTCTTCCAACCTCTGGAACTCCGTGCGGAAATTTTCCAACCCTTGGAACATGGGGCCCCCGCTGCGCGGCCCCCCTATAAATTGGGGCCCCGTGCGCTACGCGCCCCTTGTTATTCATTGTTCTAGCAATACCCTGAAACAATTCCAGCCCCTGCTTTTTCCTGATATTTACAGGGAAATTGAAACGTCTTGAAACGGGCACTCGTTGCCAGATGCCATTCAGGTTCAAACGCAGTCCCCTATAAATTGGGGCCCCGTGCGCTTCGCGCCCCTGCTTTTCATTGCCATTAGCAATATCCTGAAACAATCCCACCCTTTGTTAATCCCTGTTATTAACAATGAAATGCAGCGGAATGAATTCCTGAGCGAGCTGGGCCTACCGCCATTGCCATAGTCGCCGATTTTGACAAGCGAGATCCTTATTCTACTCGGCAAGAGGATCAACCTATATAGACCCCTTTGATTGTCCATGCTGTCAGCCGCGATATTAGATAGATGTCGCAGCCCAGACATCTTTCGGCTTAGCAGGCTTCCGTTTTTCAACCAGCTCCAGAATATCAGAAACGCGGAGACGGTATGACCCCGCATAAAGTTCCACTTTTTCTAGAGAGCCCGCTTCGAGCATACGCCAAAGAGTTGCCCGGCTCACACCCAGCAAATCCGTGGCCTCACCCATGCTCAACAAGAGCGGCCCGCTCAATGCCAGCCGCACCTCTTTGCCTTGTAGAATATCCAAGGCCTTCACCTTGTCTTCATCCCCTGCCGTAAACACAGCCAGAATGATCTGCTCGTTAATGGATCTTGTATCTATCGTCGCCATTGTCAGCCTCCTTCTGTTTAAAGATAAACAATTGACTTTCCCCGTTGGCGGGTGTGTGATTCTCTGCCTCGAACGCAGAAAAAGGAAGGGCGAAATTCGCCTTGAAACACTCTGAAAACTTCGGGGGAAACTTCGGGTTTGGGGCATCAAAAAGCATCCTGTTCTGAACTGTTTCAATTTCCTTTGATCAGGTTGTTGGATTTGGTAGTATCCTGAACACGAAGCGGATATAGCAACAATCTGCAACGTGCTAACATCATAAATAGACTGGGGTTCACGTTTGTAATCAGCTGGTCGGGGGTTCAAATCCCTCCGCCGGCTCCACTTTTTAGTGATGAATGGATATCTCTACATCCTGCAGTCGGAAATATCCGGACGATATTATATTGGCTCCTGTATTGATCCGGATCGCCGTTTATCACAACACAACGCGAATGCGGTGGCTTCAACACGCCGCAAAGGTCCGTGGCACCGTGTCGCGCTCATTAATTTCCCGGACGAGGCGCAGGCGAGGAAAGCCGAACTATTTGTCAAACGGCAAAAAAGCCGCCCGATAGTCGAACGAATTATCTCCGGCGAATTTATCTGGCCGGAGGAATATCAAAAGTAGAGCACCCCGAACCTTCGGGGTGGCCGGGGTTCAAATCCCTCCGCCGGCTCCACTTTCTTAAAATTGCGGAACTTCTGGCTTTTGCGGCCAGCATTCATTACAACCCGCCACGACATGAAGAAGCGCGCGGCAGTTGGAATGAGTGGCGGCACGGACAGTTCCGTGGCGGCGGCGCTGCTTGTCGAACAGGGTTGGGAAGTCATCGGCCTGACCGCCCACATGTGGAAAGACGGTTCGCGTTGCTGTTCGATCGAAGACGTTGCCCGCGCTCAGAAAGTCTGCGCGGCGCTCGGCATCCGTCACTATGTCGTCAACGCGCAGGATCGCTTCGAAGAAAAAGTGGTTAACCCGTTTGTCAGCGAATATGCCGCCGGTCGCACTCCGTCGCCATGTATAGCCTGTAACCAGTTCATCAAATTCGGCTTTCTGCTCGACCGCGCCGTCCAGCTCGACTGCGACGTTCTGGCGACCGGCCACTACGCCCGCATCGAAGAACGCGACGGCGCGTTTCACCTGATGCGCGCCGTGGACCGCACCAAAGACCAGTCCTATTTTCTGCACCGTCTTTCGCAGAAACAGCTCGCGCATGTTGCGTTTCCGCTCGGCGGCTGGACGAAAGAAGAAGTGAAAAAATGGTCGGCCGATCACAACCTGCCGATTGTACCGCGCGGCGAAAGCCAGGATCTCTGCTTTGTCGAAGAAGGAATGTATCCTGAATTTGTCGAAGCGCGTGCGCCGGAAGTGAAGAAGAAGGGTCGTGTACTCGACGATCAAGGCAAACAACTGGCCGAACATGACGGCATTCATCGCTTCACCGTCGGACAGCGCGGCGGAACCGGTGTCGCCGTCGGCGAACGCGTTTACGTCAGCCGGATCGATGCGGATAAAAATGAAATCATCCTTTCACCGCGCGAAGGCGTCATGCAGTCCGAATGTTTCGTGAATGGCGCGCAGTGGATTTCGGGACATTTTCCCGAAAATAAAACGCCGCAACCCGCCCCGGCCTGCGGCCACCCCTCCAAAGGAGGGGAACTCTTAAAATCCCCTCCACCGGAGGGGTGCCGGAACGGCGGGGTGGGTCATTCTGTTTTCACCGTCCAACCGCGCTACGGTCACCGCGGCGCGGCGGCGACAATCGAAAAAATCAGCGATACCGAATTCAAAGTTTGCTTTGCCGAGCCGCAGTTCGCGCTAACTCCCGGACAGGCGGCGGTCGTCTATGACGGCGACGAAGTTCTCGGCGGAGGATGGATTAAGTGATCCTTTGGAGTGCGCAGGCTTGCCTGCGCTTTCTTTTGCGGAGCTTGCTCCGCAAATTACCGAAGCAAGCTTCGGTGTACAAAGCGCAGGCAAGCCTGCGCAGTCCAAAGCTTATTTTGTATCCACCGGAATCAAAATTTCATTCCGGCGTAAAAACCAGGGAGTAAACGGCGGGTTGTAGCGCGCCCATATCGGATCGCCCGCAACAGTAAGTCCCTTTGCGCGAATCCACGACTCCAGTTCCGCCTTGAATTTAAGGTAGCGCGCCTGACTCCAGAACCCGGAGTAACGCACGGCGGCGACCCGGCGCGCCGGAACCGGACGTAACGTGACCTTGGGATCTGCCGGTGCCGGAAGGGTTCCGAGCGTGTATTCCGCCGGCATCATAAAACTTACGGCCCACTTTTCCTGCGCAGGCTGTTGTCCCACGGGAGCGGTCATGGCCACTTTGCCGTGCGTTTGGTTATCGCCGGAAATATATTGAAAGAGCCTGCCGAACGCCGAGTTTCCGGCATCTTCCAGACTTCCGTCCACGACCGTTTCGGCGAGAATGTGGGGCGCGTAATCGCGGATCTCAAACCGATTGTCTTTTTCTACTACCTTGTAGGCTGCTTCTTCGATCGCCATAACATTTGACGCTCCAATGATCAGGACTGTGGTTGTCAGTATAATTCGAGTTGCACGTTTCATGACCAACGCTTTCTTTTGCGGAACTTGCTCCGCGAATTACCGAAGCAAGCTTCGGTGCACAAAGCGCAGGCAAGCCTGCGCAGTCCATAGTCTGGCGATCCGGCGTCTAGTCTTTAGTTGGCGCGGACTCGATGCTTGCAGTGGGGAAGCAAACCCGAATGACCACAATGCTGTCCTCAATGCCGTAATCCGTTGCCCCGAACTTCCATTGTCCGTAACCGTACCAGTCAATAGAGATTGGGTCGGACAAGGATGAAATTCTTTCTTCCGTTCGCTCCCTGTTTGTTTCAATTCCCAGAATGCGTCTGATTTCACTAACTGGCGGGCATTTCTCTGGCCTGAAATCAATATTGCTTGGGCGCACACTCCACGTATCTATCTCCTGAACCACTTCAGGCAGCCGCAAGAAATTATTTGAAGACACTGACCCGTGCCGACCCAATACCAGGCCAAGTTTTTCTTCCGCCAAGGCATGCCACTTGCCACCGTCAAGATACAATCCCAGCAACTCCACATCGACCTAGTTGTTCTTGGTAAGAGAAAACGACGCACCCATGATGAGGCCGAACTGCGGCATTAACTCCATCAGCCCTTTTGGATTTGGCACGCTATTTGTACTGGGCACAGAATCAGTGTGGGTCTGCGACTGAGCATCAGCCAGAGCAAGGTAGGTTAATAGTGCCAAGAGCTTCAATGGTTGCGTTGTCTTCATGTTTGTGCATCTGAGCAAAAAAACATCAAACAGTAATCTCGAGGGGAGATAAGCCTTTTGGTCGGATAAAAACAAGCTCTATCCCGTTCGCTTAACCAGATCCAGCACCCAGCGTTTGTTGAACCAGAAGTATTGTTCGGGGCGGGCGTGGATTTCGGCGTCGAAGATGGAGACGAGCTGTTGCATCATCCGCTGCCAATCGTCTTTTTTGTCGAGCGAAGGATCGGGGAAGATCGGGTCGAACACTTTGTATTCGTGGTGCGTCCAGCCGCGGCGGAGCAATGCGACGGGATAGATCGGGCAGTGCGCCATTTGCGCGAAGAGCGCGGCGCCGGCGCCGAGGTTGGCTTTGCCGCCGAGGAAATCAATCGCGAGCGCTTCGGTGGCGGACCGGACGTCGGGCAGAATCGCCAGCACTTCACCGGCTTTCAACCGGCGAACGACATTCCGCAGTACGGTGGAGTCGTTCAGTACGACATCCATACCGGTGGCGTTACGCATCTGATTGAGCAGGTCGTCGGTGAGCGGATTTTTCTGCCGCCGCGCGATGGAAAAAACCGGTATGCCCGCCAGCTTACAGGCGACGCCGCCGAGATCCCAGTTGCCCATGTGGGCCGTGGCAAAAATGAACGCGCCGTTTTTCCGGTAGGTTTCCTGCATGGCGACGATGCCGGGATAGAGCGGCAGGCGTTTTAGTTTTTCCGGCGTCAGTTTGCCAAAGCGCGCGGCTTCGACGGCGTTGAAGCTGATATTGCGGAATGAAAGCCACGCAATACGCCGCCGCTCTTTGGCGGTAAAGCGGTCGCCGAATACCTGCTTCAGGCGCGACTCCGCTTTTTCGCGGCGGAAGCGCAGGACATAAAAGAAAAGCGCGCCGATCAGCCAGCCGACGGACAGCGCCACGCGCAGCGGCAGAATGTTCACGAGACCGAGCAGTCCGCGCAGCAGGATGTATTCGGCGATATGTTTCGGACGATGTTTCATGACTTGCGGCCATTAAAGCGCCGACGGGGCGGTTCACGCAAGAACGGTTGTGAACGGGCACCGACATAAACGGCATCTTCGCCGAGCAGGTGTTCGAGCTTTTGCACCAGTTTCGGCGAGGCGGTCACCTGCGAATGGCGGTCGGCCTTGATGAAAACTTTTTCGCCGGAATCGAGCAGGATGCAGATATTCAGCGGCGTCGGACCGGGATGCTCCGCCGCGATTTTTTTTACGGCATCCAGCTTTTCCTGACTCAATGCCGCCTCCGGTAGATGCAGGCTGAGCTTTTCGGCGAAGAGAAGCGGCGCTTCGGCCAGCGGGAAAAGTTCCGACACCTGAATTTCCAGTTCGTCGCGGAAGTCGCGGGTGATTTTTCCGGTCGCCATCAGCGGCGCGCCGTCTTCGAGCAGTTTTTCGAATTTCGAAAAATCGTCCGGCCAGACCACGGCGTTGACGGCGGCTTCGAGTCCTTCGAGCCGGAAGCGGGCGTACGGCTTTGGACTGTCTTCCGGCGTCTTGGGTTTGGTGAAAACCTTTTTGTATTTGTCGACCAGCCCGCCGACACGCACGTACGCCTTCTGTTCGTCGGTTCCAGCGGCGGTCTGTACGTCGGCCAGTTCGCCGATTTTCTGGAGCGCGAAAGTTCTCAACGTCCATTCGTGTTCGGCCAGCGGATGGCCGGAAATATAAAAACCGATCAGCTCTTTTTCTGCCGAAAGCATTTCGCTGTCCGGCCACGGTTCGACAGCGGGCAGATCATCGTCGCTGTCCTGCGCCGGACCGCTGCTGAGCATATCGAAGAGCGAGCACTGTCCGCTCAGCTTATCTTTCTGAGCGCTTTGCGCACGGCCCATCGCCATTTCGATGCCGGCGAACAGGCGGCTGCGCGGCTTATGACAGAAGTCGAACGCGCCGCATTTGATCAGGCTTTCCAGCGTCTTACGGTTTACTTCGCGCGAATCCATCCGCGAGCAGAAATTCATCAAACCGGTGTACGGGCCGTTGGCTTCGCGCTCTTTCACCAGCGATTCAACCGCACCGCCGCCGACATTTTTTACGCCCGCCATGCCGAAATGGATGGTGCCTTTGGCCGGACGGAAGCGCGCCAGACCTTCATTGACGTTCGGTGCGCGGACGTTGAGTCCCATTTCGCGGGCTTCAGCCAGCAGGAACGCCAGCTTGTCGGGCGTGCCCATTTCACTCGAAAGCAGGGCGGACATGAATTCTTCGGGGTAGTTGGCCTTCAGCCACGCCGTCTGATAGGAGATGATGCCATAGGCCGCGCTGTGCGATTTATTGAACCCGTACTCTGCGAATTTTTCAATCAAGGCCCAAAGTTTTTCGCCCAGCTTCCGGTCGATATCGTTGACCTTTTTACAACCGGCGATGAAGTTATCGCGTTGCGCGGACATAACCGCCTTATCTTTTTTGCCCATCGCACGGCGCAACTGGTCGCCTTCGCCGAGGGTAAAGCCCGCCAGCTTATTGGCAACCTGTTGAATCTGCTCCTGATAGACGATAATGCCGTAGGTTTCTTTCAGGAGGGACTCGAGCAGCGGATGGTCATACTGAATTTTCACCTTGCCGTGCTTGCGCGAGATGAATTCGTCGATGAACTGCATCGGTCCCGGGCGGTAGAGCGCGATCATAGCGATCAGGTCTTCGACGCGGTCGAGACCGATCTTGCGCAGGGTGTCGCGCATTCCCGCGCTTTCCACCTGAAACACACCGATTGTGTCGCCGCGGTTGAGCAGTTCGTAGGTCTTCTTGTCGTCGAGCGGAAGCTTATTAATGTCCAGCGTGACGCCGTGGTTGGCGCGGATGCATTCAACCGCCTCCTGAATCACGGTCAGCGTTTTCAGTCCAAGGAAGTCCATCTTGAGCAGGCCGATCTCTTCCATCGGCTTCATTTCGAACTGGGTAATCACCTGTTTATCTTTATCCCGCGAGAGAGGAAGAAGGTCGATCAGCGGCTTTTCGCCGATCACCACACCGGCGGCATGTGTGCCGGTATGGCGCGGCAGACCCTCAAGGATCAGCGCATATTTCATGATCTCGATCGCTACCGGATCCTGTTTGGTTGCGCGCTTGAAATCGGGATTTTCTTCCAGCGCCTTGGCGAGGGTTGCGCCCGGCGTTTCCGGCACCATCTTGGCGAGCTTGTCGCACTCGTTGAGCGGCAGGGCCAGCACGCGGCCGATATCGCGGATCACCGTTTTGGCGCCGAGCGTTCCGAAGGTGATGATCTGCGCGACATTTTCGCGGCCATACTTGTCTTTAACATACTCGATCACTTCGCCGCGGCGGGCCTGACAGAAGTCGATATCAAAGTCCGGCGGCGACACGCGGTCGGGATTGAGAAAGCGCTCAAAAAGCAGGTTGTAGAGCAACGGATCAAGCGCCGTGATACCCAGCGCATAGGCCAGCATACTGCCTGCGCCCGAACCGCGGCCCGGACCGACCGGAATGTTCTGACTTTTTGCGTAGGCGATGAAGTCCTGCACCACGAGGAAATAGTTGATGAAGCCCGTTTTCTCGATCACACCGACTTCATAATTAAACCGTTCCGCCACCCGCTTTTCGATATCGGTCTTCGGTTGGTCAAAATCGTCAATCGGATAAAGTTTCTTCAGGCCCGCTCTACCGATGGCCATCAGATAATCCTTCTGGCTCTTATATTCCGGCGGAATGGTATAGGTCGGGAAATGGAGCGGCTTTTTTTTGTCCACCAGTTCGACGTTACAGCGGTGGGCGATTTCAACCGTATTGGCCAGCGCCTCCGGATGGTCGGGGAAAAGCCGTTCCATCTCCGCGCCGCTCTTCATGTAAAACTCGCTGCCGGAATAACTCATCCGGTTCGGGTCGCTCACCAGATTGCCGTGCTGGAGACAGATCAGCACATCATGTGCGTCGCGGTGATCCTTCTTGATGTAATGCACGTCGTTGGTTGCCACCAGCGGCAGGCCGGTGCGCTTCGCCACTTCGAGAATGTGCCGGTTAGCCGTTTTCTGTTCCGAAAGGCCGTGATCCTGAATCTCCAGAAAGAAATTATTCGGCCCGAGGATTTCAGAATATTCCTTCGCTAGCGCCACGGCTTTATCAACGGCACCTTCGGCGCAGGCCTCCGCAATTTCACCTTTTAGACAGGCCGACAGACCGATCAATCCTTTGCTGTACTGCCGGAGAAGTTTCTTATCGATACGCGGCTTGTAATAAAATCCCTCCAGATGACCGAGAGAAACTAGATGCATCAGATTGTTGTAGCCCTCGTTGTCTTCAGCCAGCAGAACGAGGTGCAGGTTGTCCGCCTGAGACGTTTTTTCGTCCATTCCGTTGCGGGCGATGTACACCTCGCAGCCGATGATCGGTTTAATGCCCGCTGTCTGCGCCTGCTTGTAGAAATCAATCACGCCGTAAAGAACGCCGTGGTCGGTAATTGCCAGATGCTCCTGACCCAGCTCCTTGGCGGTTTTGACGGCATCCGCCACCTTGCACGAGCTATCGAGCAGGCTGTATTCGGTGTGAAAATGAAGATGGCAGAACGGTATGGTTTTCATGGGTCAGGGCTTCCATATTACCCATCCCGCCCGCCGGGGAAAGACCGGAGTTTCCCAAGGCGCGGAATTTTCTCCGCCGACTTTTCCAACCCTTGGAAAATCAACGACTTCGCCGTGCAAAAATTCCTGTGGTTGTGCCGGAAAAGCAGAAAATATCCTGTCACTCTTTATTGCGCTTTGCCAGTATGCTCCGGCATGAGTGAGAACACAGGCAAAGACGGGCTGATTCCGAAGCACGGCGGGTTCCGGAACCTGAAAACTTTTCAGCTGGCGTAGCTGATTTACGACATCACGGTGCGGTTCTGTGATAGGTTCGTCAATCCGCGCAGCCGGACGCACGATCAGATGGTTCAGGCGGCGCGGAGCGGAACGCAGAATATCGCCGAAGGCAGCGTCGATTCGGCCACGTCAAAAAAGATCGAACTCAAACTGACCGGCATCGCGAAAGGCAGTCTGGAAGAGCTTCGCCTCGATTATCAGGATTATCTCCGGCAGCGGAGCCTGCCGGAATGGCCGCCGGATCATCCGGCGCTGGTTCGCTTTAAAGCACTACGCTGCTCGACGCTGGAGGAATTCCGTGCGTGGGTGGCTGAAGAAGCGAAAAGAAACACGGACGTGCACAGACAAGCACTGACAGACACAAATGTGAAGATAGGTGGCGGTCTGTGTCCGTCGGTGTTTTCGTCCGTGTGTGTTGCCAACGGCGCGCTTTCTCTGCTGAACCTCTGCATTTATCTGCTCGACCGGCAGCTTCGTGCACAGGCCGAGACGTTCGAGAAAGAAGGCGGCTTCACGGAACGGCTTTATAGAATCCGCAGTGAGCGCCGCCGAAACAACTGACAGCCTACTTTACTGCGGGAGCTGGCCGGAACTCCTGATGGCGGATTTGTCCGCCGGCTTCCGCAGTCCAGACCAGCAGGGCGGTGCAGATAATGCAGGCGACCAGCACCAGCGCCGCAACTTTGTACTGATATTTCGGCGCATTCCGCATCATCAGCAGTCCGAACGCTGCGAGCGTCAGAGTGATGTAAACAGCAATGGACGCGACATCGGCGCGAATTTCATGTGTTTTCAGGAAAGCCGCCGAAGCGTTATCAAACGAAACACCGGCTGCGGCAGACAGCAGTCTTCCGGCAGCGCCGTCGCCGGTTTCCATGACAACCGGAATGCTGAGTCCGCAAATCAAGACGATCAGCAATCCAGAAAGCAGCGCGCCGCGGTCTTTACGGATCAGGCTGATCAATAGCGGAATAACGGCGACAGCCAGCCCGATCAACGCGACGTGGTTTAAAGCAACATGCAGATGTTCCGGTGTAAACATAACGGACTCCTTTGAAAGCGCCTGACAGTAATCCAGGGTCGCCGGTTTGTCAGGTGAATAAACGGGTTCCAATCAGCGGTAAAAAGGCCTACGATTTTTCCAATGTCTGGAAACGCCAAAATCATCTGGAACTGCCGCGGGCGGGAAGTCGTCTGCGAGCCGCGAACGCTGATTATGGGCATTCTAAACGCGACACCGGATTCGTTTTCGGATGGCGGAAAGTTCCTTGCCGCCGAAAAAGCGGTGGCGCGCGGACTTGAAATGGTCGCCGAGGGCGCGGACATCATCGATATCGGCGGCGAATCAACCCGTCCGGGAGCCAACCCGGTTCCGGCGGCGGAAGAAATCGCGCGGACGGTTCTGGTCATTAAAAAACTGCGCGAGAAAACAAGCACGCTGATCTCGATCGATACGCGGAAAGCGGAAGTCGCGCGCGCCGCACTGGCGGCCGGCGCGGATATCATCAACGATGTTTCAGCGCTGTCCGATTCCGGCATGGCGGCGGTGGCCGCGGAAACCGGCGCGGGGCTGGTGCTGATGCATATGCTCGGAACGCCGGAGACAATGCAGAATAATCCAAAATATGCCGATGTGGTTTCCGATGTACGGAATTTTCTGGATGAACGCATGGCGTTTGCCGTGTCGCGCGGCGTCGCGCCGGAACAGATCGTACTCGATCCGGGCATAGGTTTCGGGAAAACCGACGAACACAACCTATCGCTGCTGAATAACATTCCGGCGCTGGTGGCCTCGAGCCGTCCGGTGCTGATCGGTGCCAGCCGGAAAGGGTTTATCGGCCGGTTGCTCGGCGGCGGACCGGATGAGCGGCTGGCGGGCTCGCTGGCGGTGGCGGCGTTCTCCATTCTGCGCGGTGCGCATATTTTGCGGGTGCACGATGTAAAGGATTCTTGCGATGCCGCAAAGCTTGTGGATAAACTGCGCGCCCAAGGAACGCAAGATGGACTGGTTGCATAGCATAGAATATCCCGGAGGAACCGGCACGGTCGAGATTCTGATTCTCGCCGCCGTTTTCTATTTTCTGGTGAAGTTTTTTCGCGGCACGCGCGGCGCCGCCATTCTGACCGGACTGGCTATTATTTTTGCCATTCTGCTGGTGATTACCAAATTTACCAACCTGCTGGTTCTCAACAGACTGCTGCAGATGCTGATGCCCTATCTGGCTCTCGCATTGATTGTGATTTTCCAGCCGGAAATTCGCCGTGCGCTGGCCCGGCTTGGACGGCAGGGTAATTTTATGGTCGGTAAATCCCGCAGCGCGCTGGCCGATCCGGTTACGGAAGCAGTTGTATTGCTGGCCTCCCGTAAAACCGGCGCGCTGATTGCCATTGAGCGTGAAGTGGAAACCAAGACGATTCAAAACACTGGCACGGCGATGAACAGCGAAGTGAGTACGGAACTGTTGGTGTCTATTTTCTATCCCGGTACGCCGTTGCACGACGGCGGCGTGGTCATCAGTGAGGATCGTATTGCCGCCGCCGGGTGCGTTTTTCCGCTGACCCAGACGGATAATCTGACCCGCGACCTTGGCACGCGCCACCGTGCCGCCATCGGCCTGACCGAGGAGACGGATACGGTTGTTGTCGTTGTTTCAGAAGAGACCGGCGTGATCTCCGTTGCGCATAACGGGCTTCTCAAGCGCGGGTTTGACGGGCCGCAGCTGCACCGCGTGCTGACTTCGTTTCTCAGCCGCGAAAACAACAGCCTCGGCGATGACGCCGGGGCGAAAGGCTTTATGTTCGAGGAGGACTCGAATGATTAAATGGAACATAAAAAGACCCGCACGTCCGTTTAGTCTGACACCTATTTGGCGGGTGCTGAACCGTAACCGGATGATGAAGCTGTTCTGTCTTTTGCTGGCGTTTGCGGTTTGGCAGGCTGTCCGCGAAAACACCAGTTTTGAAGTGGTGGTGGCGGACATTCCGGTCACCGTTACGGCGGGGGACGGGCGGGCGGTGTTTGACCAATCGACCGATACGGTTAACATCCGTTTCCGCGGCTCGCGCGACGACATTCGTTTTATCAGCAGCGATCAGGTGGCGGTTAAAATTGATGTTTCACAGCATACCGACCGGTTGCGCCAAACCCTTAAGTTTTCGCCGCGCTATGTCAAAGCGCCGTCGCGTGCTCATGCCGTACAGTTCGAACCTTCCGAAATTACCGTGACGATTGACCGCGAGGTGGAGCGTGTGCTGCCGGTGAAAGTAGTGCTGGAGGGCGAGCTGCCGCACGGTATTCAGATGGAGCAAAACATATGCACGCCCGCTTCGGTAAAAGTGCGCGGAGCCGAACGGCTGCTGAGCGAACTGGAGCAGGTACGGACGGTGCCGGTCAGTCTCGACGGGCGTTATAATTCATTTAAAACCCATGTGGCGATTGCTTCCGCGGGTCAGCCGTGGACGGTTTCTTCCGAACGCGTTACGGCAGATGTTTCTCTGGCGGAGCGGGTGGCGACCCAGCGGATTGAAAATAATTATGTGCGTCCGCTGCTGGCCTCCGACGATACGAGGGTGGTGAAAATTCGGCCTGAAAAAGTATCAGTGACCTTACGCGGAAGTCCGCAGCGTATTGCCGACCTGAATGCCCGCGATGTGTACACTTATATCGATTGCACAGAGCTGATCGAACCGGCAGACTACGAAGTTTCAGTGCGCGCTGATGTGCCGGCTGGGTTACAGATTGATAAAATTGAACCTCCGGCAGTACAGGTAACTGTCAAAAAAATGTGAAAAACATATGCAAAACCTTCTGCTTATTTTAACAGCAACACTGCTGGCGGCCGCTGCGATTGCACAAAACGCACCGCAAGGCCCTTCGCCGCTGGCAATCAGCGTATATGAAGCGGCAACCAATACTGCAACGCCCGCCGAGACGAATGCGACGACAGGTCTTCCGCAGGGTCCCACGCCGTTGGTTATCGGTGCGTATGGCGAGGCGGCACACAATGCCGAGCCGCAAACCGGGATCGCAGCGCCGAGTGCTCCGCAGGATCCTGCCCCGCGGATAACCGGAGCGTATGATGAGGGCACCAACACCGTCGTGCAGGCCGAAGCGGCAGTGACACCCGATAAGATAAAGGCTGCGCGAGTTTCTTTTCTAATGGATGCCGGCGTGCAATATGCCAACGAAGGGGAATACAAAGAAGCCGAACAGGCTTATTTGCGCGCTCTGCAAACGGATCCCAATAACGGCGACCTCTTTTTTCGCCTGAGTATGCTCTATTTGAAAATGGAACGCTACGAAGACGCCGCTATGCTGTTGAACAGACTGGAAGATGCGTTTCCGGATAACCCGATGATCCAAAATAATCTGGCATGGATTTATGCCACCGGCGGAAAAATGAAGAACGGGAAACTGGCGCTGCGTCATGCCCGAGAAGCCATTATGAATGCGCCTTATGCTCCTTCTTTGTGGAATACTTTGGCGGAGGCATACTATGTGTCCGGCCAGTATGATAAAGCCTTGCGCTCTTCCGAATTCGCTATAGAACTGCTTAAAATGCAGGGGAATGCGGCCAAAGAGGATCTCAGTTCATTTGAAGCGCAACACGATAAAATTCAGCGCGCCCACGAGTCATATAAAGGCCTTTTGCATCTCGAAACCGAAAAGTAACTATTCCCAGATGCTGGATTTCATTCGCGGCATAGGATCATCCGTGAAAGGATCCGGACGGTTAATCGGCGACGACTTTCGAATCATTTCCAACGGGGTTAACGGAACGATTTTTGGCGCATCCCGATTCGGCGAAAAAACGGATCGGACAGGCTGTGAGAGCGGTCCGGGATTTGAGTCGAGCGCTGAGCTTTTGGTTGAACGAAGAGGATCCTTATCCAGCGCCGAAGAAATCCTCGCCGCTTCCGGAGAGAACAAGGCGGGTGCAACGGGGTTTTCTTTTTTCGGTGTCAATCCGACAGCCGAAAGCGGGTTGGGGGTTCCGCTCCGCGGAGTCATGTATGCCGGAGCATCGGGATCCTCCTTCTCTTTACTGCCGAAGAGTTTCTGCGGGGCCAGCTGATATTGTTTCAACCGATCTACTTCCGGCGAAATCTTTTGCTGTTGCTGTGTTTTATCGCGAAGAAGTTTTTCAACCTGCTCATTTTCTTTCTTGGCGGCATCCAGCGCTTTCAACTCCTTTTGCCGCTCCATTTCCTGCACAAGCCATGCGTTTTCTGTTTCGTTGGATTGCATCATCGATGCGTCGTTATCCATCATCGCCGGGGTCAGCCAGTTTTGATTTTCGACCGGACGAACCGGCGGTGCAGATGGTTGTGGCGGCACAAGTTGTCCGCGCTGAACGAATCGGGCATCCGCCTTCGCTTCCAGCTCCTGCAGTTTTTTATCTAAATCCTGTTCTTCCTGCGTCGGAGTACGCGGAACGACCAGCTTTTGGTCGTCGAGCAGTGCGCTATCAGAATAGACCCGGCGCTGAGCTTTCTTTTTCTGTGCCTGCAGTGCGGCATCAAGATCTTCAGAAAAGGAAG
>Ga0247841_10003831_pt1 | contig 27017 bp, 25 predicted proteins | sample LaCruzMarch2015__2_FD_192410 | JGI IMG/M metagenome (GOLD analysis project Ga0247841, IMG submission 192410) | Freshwater microbial communities from meromictic Lake La Cruz, Castile-La Mancha, Spain - LaCruzMarch2015_18m | ecosystem: Environmental > Aquatic > Freshwater > Lake | place: Spain... | reverse complement strand
AAATTGATACCGGAGTTATACATGAATACAGCCGCAGGATAATTAATATCCATCCTGCAATTCTGCCTTCATTCGGAGGTTCGGGTATGTACGGAATAAATGTACATAAGGCGGTTCTTAATTCGGGTGTTAAAGTAACGGGTTTAACAGTACATTTTGTTGATGATAATTACGATAAGGGTGAAATTATACTGCAAAAATTTTTGGATGTTCATGATGATGATAATGAGGACAGTCTGCAAAAACGTGTTCTCAGTATGGAGCATAAGTATTATTCTGAAGTAATAAAAGAAATAGAAACGGGGAAAATAAAAATCGGGAATAATTTTTCATGACAAAAAGAGCTTTAATAAGCGTTTATTATAAAACCGGAATATTAGAATTCTCAAGAGAACTGGCGAAAGAGGGTTTTGAGATTGTATCCACCGGCGGCACATACAGTTATTTAAAAGAAAACGGGATTGAAGTGAAATCAGTTGAATCTGTAACCGGTTTTCCTGAAATTCTGAACGGGAGAGTCAAGACACTGCACCCGGGAGTCCTTGCGGGAATATTAGCCGATAAGAGAAACGAAAAGCATACTGAAGAAATGAATAATCTCGCCCTTTTACACTTTGATGTAGTTGCCGTTAATTTATATCCGTTTACCGAAACTATCAGCAAAGCAGATGTAAAAACGGAAGAAGCGATCGAAAAGATTGATATAGGCGGAGTTACTCTGATAAGAGCGGCGGCAAAAAACTTTAAATCTGTATGTGTTATTACGGAACCGTCTGATTATGATGAATTCATAAAGCACTACAGAATATACAACGGAAATATTCCGTATAAATACGCCGTACAACTGGCGCTGAGGGCGTTCAGACATGTTGCGGAATACGACAGGGCGATTGCAGAATATTTTCAAAAATTAAACGGTGTCAGTTCGGGCATTCAAAGTTCGGGCGTTCATAGTTCGGGCGTTCAAAGTGTATGCGGTCAGTGGTCTGATGTAATCCGTCAGGCATCATCGGTCATCGGTCAGGAATTAAGGTACGGCGAAAATCCTCATCAGAAAGCAGTAATATATAAGCATAATTTTGACGAATTGTTTTCAATACTGCACGGTAAAGAGCTTTCATATAACAACATTCTTGATATTAACGCCGCGTATTATTTGATATCCGAATTCAGAGATGATAATCCTGCATGCGCGATTATTAAACACGGTAATCCCTGCGGAACAGCGACTGCAGATGATTTAACCGAAGCGTACCGAGCGGCATTTTCAACCGATACAATATCGCCTTTCGGGGGAATTATTATTTTCAACAAAAAGCTCGATATAAAAACCGCATCGGAAGCTGATAAAATATTCACGGAAATCATTCTCTCTCCGGGATTCGATGATGATGCTCTGGAATTACTGAAGAAAAAGAAAAACAGACGATTGGTTAGTTTTGTTTTTTCGGAACCGCCGAAAGAACTCAAGAGTGTAGCAGGAGGAATTTTAGAACAGGAACCGGATTCATTAGTTCTGGTGCGTGAGGAACTCCGAACCGTAACAATCAAACAACCTGATGAAAAAGATTTAGATGACATGATTTTTGCATATAAAATTGTTAAACATACAAAATCCAACGCTGTCGTATTTGTCAAAAATCACCGGACGCTGGGTATAGGTGCCGGACAACCTTCGCGTATTGATTCAACGAAACTTGCGGCTGGTAAAGCGAAAGAATTTAACATAAGTCTTAAGAATTCGGTTGTTGCTTCGGACGCTTTTTTTCCGTTTCCGGACGGGTTAATAGAAATTGCGAAAGCAGGCGGAGTTTATATTGTTCAGCCGGGAGGATCAGTAAGAGATGAAGAGGTAATCCGTGCGGCGGATGAAAACGGCTTGTGTATGGTGTTTACGGGATACAGACATTTCCGCCATTAAACCGGGATTAGTGTCATGTGTTATTTATTTTTACAGTTTTTCAGAAATATTTTTAATTAAAATTTTTATAATACAATAAACAATAAAGGATAATAAAATGCCGTTTTTAGGAATGTTTTCGAATGATTTAGCTATTGACCTTGGAACAGCGAACACTCTGATATACATGAAAGGTAAAGGTATTGTTTTAAATGAACCTTCAATTGTTACCTTCGATGTAACGACAAGAAAAATTGTCGCAATCGGTGAAGACGCTAAAAAAATGATGGGCAGGGTTCATAAAGAATTAAATACGATCCGTCCGATGCGGGACGGGGTTATCGCTGACTTTGAGATAGCCGAAGGAATGTTAAAAGAATTTATAAAAAAAATAACTTCGACTTTTATGCCGGCACGCCGGATTGTTGTCTGCGTACCGAGCGGCATAACCGAAGTTGAAAAAAGAGCTGTAAGAGATACCGCCGAAAAAGCCGGTGCTAAAGAAGTATTCCTTATTTCCGAACCGATGGCGGCGGCGATAGGAATAGGACTCGATGTTGCCGCGCCTTACGGAAATATGATCCTTGACATCGGAGGCGGTACGACTGAAATAGCCGTTATAGCGCTTTCGGGAATTACTAACGGAGTCTCTATCAGGGTCGCGGGTGACGAACTGACCGATGCTATAATAAGATTTTTCAGGAATAATCAGAATATGTTAATAGGTGAGACAACGGCTGAAAATATTAAATGTCAGGTCGGTTCCGTAATGCCTCTGGAAGAGGAAATTATTATCGAAGTAAAGGGCAGAGACCTTGTTGCAGGAGTTCCTAAACTTACCGAAGTAAGTTCGATTGAAATCCGCGAAGCATTGAGCGCTCCGGTTCAGCAAATGGTTGATGCCGTGAAAGTAGCTCTGGAAAAAACAGCTCCGGAACTTTCAGCGGATATTCTCGACAGAGGAATATTCCTTACCGGCGGCGGCGCACTTCTTCAGGGACTTGACGAGAGAATACGGGTCGAAACCGGTGTGCCGGTTCACATTGCCGAAGAGCCGCTGACTGCTGTTGCGAGGGGAACGGGAAAGATTCTTGAAGATCTTAATAAATACAAGAAAGTCCTTTTACGAAGGTAAATGTTACAATCAGGAATTAAAAGAGCGAAAAATATTAAATGTTAATAATTTAGTTGAAACGAATCGGTTTGGTTATATTGGATTTAAAAGAGTACATTATTTTAACGGTACTGATAATATTTTCACTTTATTTTATTTTTTCCAACGATAACTCTCAGATAAGATTTCTCAGGGCAGTTGCAATCGGAACTTTCGGAACTGTTCAGAGCGGATTAACCGCCATTCCGAATGTATTCGAGCTTCAGCAGGAGAATAAACTTCTCCGGGAAACAAATATCAAGCTGGCAAACGAGATCTCAAATCTGAAGGAATCAAAGCTTGAGAACATCAGGCTCACGAAATTACTTAATTTCAGGGAAGAAAATAAACTTAGCTTTGTAAGCGGCAGGATTGTTAATAAATCTCTCGTGCAGACCAGAAATACCATTACGATCAATGCAGGGGAAGCCGACAGCGTTTTTATAAATATGCCCGTCGTTACAGTCGAAGGTCTCGCTGGCAGAATAGTATCAACAGGCAGAAACTATTCAATCGCCAATATATTATATAATAAAGATATGCGTATCACCGTTAAATCGCAGCGAACAAGGATTGACGGAATACTTATGTATGACGGATTACAGAATCTCATTATGACGAATGTCCTCAAGAGCGCAGACCTGACAGCGGGGGACCTGATTATTACATCGGAGTACAGCAATTTATTCCCGCCCGGTATTCCCGTAGGCACTGTAACAGAGACGGGTAATCTCGATAATCTGTTTAAAAAAGTAGTTATAACACCGGCAGTTAATTTTCAAACGCTTGAAGAAGTCTTTATACTGAAACATCTTCCCGATAAGGACAGAGCAGATCTTGAAAACTCATATCAAAAAAAGAAATAGGATATGCGTTTTAATATAATTAAATACCCGATAATACTGCTTGCGCTGATTCTTCTGCAGAAGTCTTTTATATCTGTAATTGCTTTGTCTAAACTTAATATTACGCCCGATATTGTACTTATTGCAGTTATTTACATCGGTATTAAAGAAGGAAAAATCGGGGGTTCGGTTTATGGATTTTTTGCGGGATTACTTCTGGATATACTGAGCGGTTCTTTTGTGGGGCTTCTTGCTTTAGCATATACCGTATCGGGATTCGTAGCGGGGTTTTTCAAAACTGAAGGCGACAGATTTCTGAGCAAATATAATTTCCTGCTTGTTACTTTTATCTGTTCGCTTATTTCCTGTTTTTTATACTACGGTTTATATTCCCGGGGAACTTCGACAGGGTTTGCCGACGTAATGCTTCTGTACGTTTTCACTTCCGCAACCTATACTACGCTCATAAGTATGGTTATCCTCGTTATTCCCAAACGTAAAACTTTAGAGAGAGGATTTACTGATTGAAACCGGAAAGTATAAAATACATTTCTCTGACCATCGTATTTATTGCTTCATTGGCTCTTACAGGCAGACTTGTACAGCTTCAGATTGTTGAGCAAAAAGAATACGGCAGGGAATCAGATAAAAATTCCATAAAAAAAATTATCGAAACGCCTGCCAGAGGATTAATATTTGACAGAAGCGGAAATATTCTGGTTGATAACCGTCCGTCTTATACTTTCATAATTACTCCGTATAAATTTGACAAAACTCTTACTGCCGAAATTGCAAAACAGCTTGATATAGAGCCGGAATATATTCTCTCCCAAATAGCAAAAGCAACAGGTACAAATAAGTTTAATCCGATTAAAATCAAAAGGGATATTGATTTTAAGACAATATCGTATATAGAAGAAAACAGGGACAGACTGAGAGGCGTAAGCTATCAGGTGGAATCTATTCGTTCATATCCGAATAAATTCAGAGGCTCGCATATATTCGGATATAACAGTGAAATTTCGGAGAAACAGCTTGCTGATTCAAAAGAAGATTATTACAAACAGGGGGATTTAGTAGGGACTACGGGTATAGAAAAATATTATGAAAAATTCGTTCGCGGTGAAAAAGGCAGCAGACTAATCCTGGTTGATGTTAACGGCAAAGAAATTGACAGTTATAACGACGGAAGGAACGATGAAAAATCAAAAAACGGATCTGATTTGCTGACCACTATAGACTCCGATTTACAGGAATACGCCGAAAAACTTTTACAGAATAAGCGCGGGGCAATTATTGCCCTTGATCCGCGCACGGGAGAGGTATTGTGTTTGGTTTCCAAACCGGATTTTGATCTTAACATCTTTGTCGGGTCGCCTGATCCTAAAAAAGTTGCAGGACTGTTCGCAGACGCGAATAAGCCTATATTTAACCGTGTTACACAGACGAAGTATCCTCCGGGCTCAACATGGAAAATGATGATGGCGCTCGCATCGCTGGCGACAGGGAAAATTACTACAACTTCAACAATTTCATGTCCGGGTTCCTTTCAGTTCGGCAACAGAGTTTTTGAAGATCACGGTGCTTACGGTTCAATTAATGTTGTCAGAGCAATTGAAGTATCGTCGAACGTCTTTTTTTACAAACTCGGAGTTATGCTCGGAATTGATAACTATCACGATTATTCGGAAATGTTCGGGTTTGGAAAAAGAACAGGTATTGATATATCGAATGAAACAAGCGGGCTGGTACCATCCGCGAAATATTACAATAAGGTATTCGGAGAGAATAAATGGTCTCAGGGATTACTTGTCAGCCTTGGTATAGGGCAGGGTGAACTCGGAGTATCACCCGTACAGATGGCCGCTTACACAGCCGCAATATGCATGAATGGAATGTATAATCAGCCTCATATTGTCAGACGGATTTATAATTCGACTACCGGTCAGGAAACTCCTCTTGTATTTACCAGGCGCCAGATTGATATACCGCAGAATTATTTTGAAGCAGTTAAAAAGGGTATGTATCTCGTGGTTAACGGCAGCGGAACGGCTAAAAATATTAAATCAAGTGAATATGATTTATCGGGTAAAACCGGAACGGCACAAAACAGCAACGGTAATAATCACTCCTGGTTTGTGGGTTTCGCGCCGTTCGATGATCCGAAAATTGCCGTATGCGTATTGGGTGAAAATGCCGGATGGGGAGCTCAGTTTGCGGCGCCGATTGCCGCTGCGCTTATGGTGAGGTATCTCAGCGGTAATACAAAAGATATTTACAATGAAAGCTCCGGAGCGGAAATAAGAGACTGAAATAAAATACTGTGATGAGCAAAAAACTTTTTAGTAAATTTGATATTGTTTTATTCACTGCGGCATTAATGCTGACGGGTATAGGTATCTTTGCAATTTACAGCGCTACGCACGGCAGTAGTTTAGGAAACACTTCAGGAACAGATTACTATTTAAAGCAATTGGTTTTTGCGCTTATCGGAATAGTTATGGTTGTCGTAATCAGTTATATTCCTCCGAAATATATTTCGCGATTATCTTACATAATATATATTTTTGCTATTTTTCTTCTCGTATTAGTTTTAATATTCGGAAAAACAATTAACGGAAACAAAAGCTGGTTTTACATCGGCGGTTTCGGAATTCAGCCCTCGGAGTTTGCCAAAATTGCTACTATTCTGGCAGTAGCGAATTATTTCTACCGCGGGGACGACGAAAAACCGAATTACAAAACACTCGATATTATAAAAGCATCCTTGTTTGTGATAATACCCGCCGTTCTTATCAAACTTGAAAATGATACCGGTACAACGCTCGTTATGCTTACATTCCTCATTCCTATGTTTTTCTGGGCAGGCGTTTCGCCTTTTCTGCTTTTTGCTGTTATTACTCCTGTCGCATCCGTCATTCTCGCATACCTGAATCCTTTATATCTTATTATCGGTCTGGTTGTTCTTATAATAGCGCTGTTTTTTTTCAAGAAAGGTATTGTTCTGTCACTACTCGTACTTGTGTTGAATATCGGAGCAGGATCTTCGGTGAATTATCTTTATTCGAAATTAGAGCCTTATCAGCAAAGAAGAATTACCGCAATCTTTGATCCGTCAACCGATCCGCTGGGAAGCGGTTATAACGTGATTCAGTCCAAAGTTGCAGTCGGCTCGGGAGGATTAACAGGCAGAGGATTTCTGCAGGGCTCGCAGACTCAGCTTAAATTCATACCGGAACAGTGGACGGATTTTATTTTTTGTATGATAGGGGAGGAGTTTGGTTTTATCGGAGCTGTAATTATAATTATTCTATATCTGATAATGATTTACAGACTGATTAATAACGCTTATATCACGAAAAATAAATTCCTCAGTCTGGCTTGCGTGGGTTTTGCGACCATTTACTTCTTTCACATGTTTATTAATATCGGTATGACAATCGGTATAATGCCGGTAATCGGTATCCCTTTGCCGCTGTTAAGTTTCGGTGTTTCTTCGTTATTGACTTCTCTTGTGATGGTAGGAATTGCTCTGAATGCATACAGGCATAAAGATGTTTTTATATGAATATCACTTATATAGAGAAACTAAGGAATGTAATTGCAATCAAAGGCTCTAATCTCGTAGCGGGTTTAGATACCGATTTATTAAAGATTCCCCGGATATTTGCAAATTTTTCGAATCCTGTTCTCGAATTTAACAAATGTGTTATCACGGCTACAAAAGATATTGTGGCGGGATATAAGATTAATACGGCATTTTATGAAGCAATCGGCGTAAAAGGCGCCGAAGCGCTTGAAAAAACTGTTAAGTTTATACCGGATGATATGATAAAAATCTGCGATGCAAAACGCGGTGATATAGGTAATACTTCCGAAATGTACGCACGGGCATATTTCGATAATCTCAGTTTCGACTCCATCACATTTTCTCCGTATATGGGCAGGGATTCCATACAACCGTTTTTATCGAGACCGGGTAAACTTGTTTATGTACTCATCAGAACTTCAAATTCCGGCTCGGGCGATGTGCAAATGTTAAAACTTGAGGGAAAGGAAAGATTATATGAGAGGATTGCGGCTGATTACAGGAAATGGTTTCAGGAGGAAATCGGTTTCGTTATAGGCGCGAATCATACAGAAGATATTAAAAATTACACTGAATCTGCTGATATTCCGCTTTTGATACCGGGAATAGGGGCGCAGGGAAATGAACTTGAAGCGCTTATGCGAAATATCAGAAATAATTTATTCCTTATTAATTCAAGCAGGAGTATAATATATCCGGCGGGTAAGATTAATAATAAGGGCGAATTTATTTCAAAAATCGCAGAAAACACATTAAAAATAAACACAGAGATAAATAAATTCAAAGTTTTTTGAATTTAGGACTTGATAAAATGAAATTTTATCATTAGTTTAACAACAGTTCTTTAAAAATTTCCTAAATTAAGAAGGGAGAGGTCAATGCTAAAACACGGAAACCTTTTCATATTAAGCTTAATCCTCGGCGGATTAATATTAATATCAGGGTGCTCCGCGAGCAAAGAGGTCTCTGATAACGATTCGGAATTATCTTACAAAAAGAAAGATGTTGATGCTTACAAGAATTCGAAAGAATTAGTAGCCACTAACACCTTGACCGGCAGGTCTTCTATCAGTAAAGGTAGCCTCGAGTCCTTATCAAGCTCTTTAGCAGGGTACATGCCGACTTCATCTAATGCAAATGAGATGATTAGCGATGAAGTCATGTTCAAGGTCATCGAATATCTAAACACCCCATATCTGTGGGGCGGCACATCAAAACGGGGAATTGACTGTTCATCATTTGTTCAGACTGTAATGTATCAGTCGCTTGGTATAACATTACCGAGAACATCTTACGAACAATCAAACGTCGGTGATGATGTAACAAGAAGTGAACTGAAGTTCGGTGATTTGCTGTTTTTTGATACAATGAGAAAAGGAAGAACAACACACGTTGGTATTTATCTGAGTGACGGTTATTTTGTTCATTCAGGTTCAAGCACCGGTGTTGCAGTTGCTTCTCTGGACTCAGAATTCTATTCGAGAGTGTTTCTGAAAGCAAAACGGGTGATTGAATAGAAAAAAGTAAGTAAATTTAAAAATCTCGTAATCTTAAGGTTACGGGATTTTTTTTTATCCATTATGCTGAATTACGCATTAAAAAATATAGCGCAGGCTGTTTCGATACTCATCGGTGTTATCAGCATTACATTCATATTGATGTTCATAATGCCGGGCGATCCGGCGAGAATGATGCTCGGTCAGAGGAGTGATGAAGAATCAGTCAGGTCTATCCGTGAAGAACTCGGATTAAATAAACCTGTTTATACTCAGTATATAATTTTTATGTCCAAAGCGCTCCGTGGTGACCTCGGAGTTTCTTATATAACTAACAGGAATGTTTCGAAAACAATTCTTGAAAAGTTACCGGCTACTGCCGTGCTGGGTTTTACTGCCATATTTATTTCATTTATCATAGGTGTGTTTGCGGGAGTCATTTCAGCATTGAAACAAAATTCTTTTTTGGATTTTCTTTCAATGTCAGTTGCCTTATTCGGAATTTCCGTGCCGCAGTTCGTACTCGCACTGCTTGCAGTTTTTATTTTCTCGGCAACGCTTGGCTGGTTTCCTATAGCCGGTTATATAACTGACGGATGGAATCATTTAATCCTGCCGGCTTTAGCGCTTGCTCTGAGACCTATGGCGATTACTGCGAGAATCACTAGGTCATCCATGCTGGATGTGATGACAAAGGATTACATCAGAACTGCCAGAGCAAAAGGTTTGTCAGAATTCAAAGTAATATACAAACACGCTCTGAGGAATGCACTGAATCCTGTTATAACTGCGGCGAGTTCTTCGCTTGCCGCAACGCTCGGGGGAGTGTTCTTTATAGAGTATATTTTTAACTGGCCCGGAATAGGATTGCTTGCCATGGATTCCATAATGAAACTGGATTTTCCTATGATACAGGGAACTGTAATGTTCAGCGCAGTAATCTTTGTTCTGATTAATCTATTAGTTGATATTATGTACGCACTGCTCGACCCAAAAGTTAAGATCAGCTGAATGTGAAATCCCAGATTCAAATACCGGATGAAATGAATGCGAAAGTCTCTGAAAAGGGAAGGAGCTTACGGTATTACACATGGCTCAGGTTCAGAAGAAATAAAAGCGCAGTTGCCGGTTTAATTGTACTCGCATTTCTTATTATAATTGCTCTGTCCGCAGAACTGATTTCACCTTTTAATCCTGATCTACAAACTCTTGAATTCGCCTCAAAGCCCGCGTTTTTCAAAGCTCTGGTTTTAATAAAGAGTGATAAAAAGTTTTCCGGTAGTTCGGACAGAAATTTTATTCCAGTGAAAAAATTAATTGGCGAGAATAATGAAACAGTAAAGTATATTGATTATCTTGACAAAGAGAAAGAAATATCGAAAACCGAGCTGAAAAAATCGGGAAATGACAGTTATATTCAAAGCGTTTTATTTGTACTGGGAACTGATAAATACGGGAGAGATTTGCTCAGCCGGTTGATATTCGGGACACGAATAAGTTTATCCGTCGGCTTGATTTCACAGACAATTGCTATACTGACGGGGCTTATACTCGGGTCTTTTTCAGGGTATTTCCGGGGTTTTCCGGACAGAGTAATAATGTGGCTTATTAATGTAGTGTGGGCATTTCCTTCTATATTATTAGTTATAGCAATTTCTGTTGTGCTCGGTAAAGGATTCTGGCAGGCATTTATCGCAATCGGTCTTACGGGCTGGGTTGATTCTGCAAGGTTGGTACGCGGACAGGTATTTTCAATCAGAGAAAGTGAATATATTGAAGCCGCAAAATCCGCAGGGTTTAGTTCTGTAAGAATAATTTTCCGGCATATTTTGCCAAACTGTACAGGTCCCTTGATTGTATCGGCTACTGCCGGACTTGCAAATGCGATAATTTTTGAAGCAAGTTTGAGTTTTCTCGGGCTTGGTGTTCAGCCGCCTAATTCAAGCTGGGGGCAGATGGTTTTCGACGGATATAAATATATGATAACGGGCTCAAATTTCGGAATGGTGCTTTGGCCTTCTATAGCAATTTTGATTACCGTATTTTCAATTAACCTGCTGGGTGACGGTCTGAGGGATGCCTCGGATCCGAAATTAAAAAAATGACGATGGATAATGTCAAATTCCAGTTTATAAAGTATCTGTACATACTTTCGAAAATAAAGAATTTAGGGAGTATAAGGATAAAAAGCCTGATTCAGACGATTCATTCGCTTGATGAATTAAAACGTGCTTCAGTAGCAGGATTATGCACTATCGGCGGTATTGATAAAAAAATTGCCGGACTGATATATACTGCCGCGCACAATACCGACCAGAGTGAAAAAGATTTTGATTCTGCTGTGGAAAGCTGTAAAAGGGGTAATATACGTATAATTTCCTTTTTAGACGATAATTACCCCGCTAACTTAAAAAATATTTATGACGCGCCGGTATTGTTATATTATAAAGGAAAATTGAATCCAAAAGATTCTATATCTCTGAGTGTTGTCGGCACAAGGTATCCTACTGAATACGGGAAAAAAGCGTGCACCGTTATCGTTGAAGAATTATCCCGTTTTGGATTACCGGTTATAAGCGGTATGGCGCGTGGTATTGATTCAATTTCGCACAAAACAGCCATTGAAAACGAAAATATTACTTATGCAATTCTCGGAAGCGGTGCTGATGTAATTTATCCGAGGGAAAATATTAAATTATATGAGAAAATCATTGAATATGGCGTAATAATTTCCGAATTTGAACCTGGTACACAACCGGAAAAGGTAAATTTTCCCAGACGGAACAGAATTATCAGCGGTATCAGTATAGGCACGATCATTATTGAAACAGGCTTGAAAGGCGGTTCCATGATAACGGCGGAATTTGCTCTCGACCAGAACAGGGAAGTTTTTGCCGTACCCGGTTATATTTTTTCGAAGAGCTCGGAGGGATGTAATAACCTCATAAAAAGATCACAGGCGAAGCTTGTGACATGCGCGGGTGATATTATCGGCGAGCTCGATTACAGATTACAGGGATTAATAAACATCAGCAGTGAAAATAAAAAAGAAGAAATCAGACTGGATATGAATTTTTTCGAGAAAAGTATATACGATGTTTTGGGTTCGGAGCCGGTGAATATTGACAGTATAAGCGAAAACACCGGACTTTCGATTTCAGATTGCCTGGTTAATCTGTTATCGCTTGAGTTCAAAAGTATCATTAAACAAATTCCGGGAAAATTATTTATCAGGATTTGAAAGAGGAAAAAGATTTTTACCGGATTGATGACAGGATATACAGTGTTAAATTCACATGCGATATTGATATTTGCAAGGGTGCCTGCTGTACGTTAAACGGAACACTCGGCGCTCCGCTGAAAGAAGAAGAAATTGATGAACTCAGGAAAGCAGTTGAATTTACATTTGAGTTTCTTTCTCCGCGTAATATCGAAATAATCGGGAAAGAAGGGTTTTATGTAACCTTCGAAGATAAGATTTTCGTTAACACTGTCGAAGATAACGACTGCGTGTTTTCGTTTTATGAAGACGGAGCGGCAAAATGCTCCGTGCAAAAAGCTTTCAGTCAGGGGAAAACAGTGTTTAAAAAACCCGTTTCCTGCGAATTGTTTCCTATACGGGTTTACGGAGAAAAACGAAATGTTATACGATATGAAAAAGTGTATGAATGCGACAGCGCCCTTGAAAAGGGTATGAAAACCGGAACATCAATTTTTGACTTTACAAAAAGCGGTATTAGAAGAGAATTCGGAGAAGAATTTATTAAAGAGTATTCTGAAATAAAATATTAAGTAATATATATTATGTTAAAACAATCACAAAGCCAGAGGCAATTACAGAAAATCATTCCTCAGATGATTCAAAAGCAGAGCCTTCTCGCTATATCAACGTTATCGCTTGAACAGCTCGTTAAGCAGGAAATGGAAATGAATCCTCTGCTCGAGGAAGCCGACGAATCCAGCGAAGAAATTGATAAACAGGATGACGAGATATCCGCTTCTGACGAGGCTGAAGAAAAACCCAAAAAAGACGATGAGGAGTTTGATACTGATGACTATGTAGATTCTGATTTCGAGGGTTTTAAGACTTATGAATATACTAACAATGAAAATAAATTTAACTATGATAATCTCTGGAGTTCAAAAGTTACTATGAAAGATAATCTGCTTTCACAGCTTCATCTATCCGACAGATCGGAGAAAGATGTTTTCATAGGCGATGAGATTATCTGGTCTCTTGATGACGACGGTTTTTTCAGGGATGATACTTCTGAAATTGCAGCGGATCTTGAAAAGCAAAAAACGGGTACGTCTTTTGAAGATGAAACATTTACAGTTGAAAATGTTGAAGCGGTGCTTAAATTTATACAGACTTTTGAACCTATCGGAATAGCTTCCCGAAATCTGAAAGAATGTCTCCTGGTGCAGATAGAAGAATCGGCTATTGATACAAATATAAAAAATCTCTGTAAAAAAGTTCTGAATGATTATTTTGAAGAGTTTCGTCTGAAGAATTACGAAAAACTGATGCGGGAACTTGATATCAATTCGGACTTGCTGAATAAGATTTTTGATCAGATATTGAAACTGAATCCAAAACCGGGCTCAACTCTTGATATAAGCGACAGTTTTTATATATATCCCGATCTGATTATTACAAAAGAAAACGAGCAATACAAAATTGAATTAAATGACAGAAGCATACCGGCATTAAAATTGAATGAAAAATATAATTCTGTCATGGAAAACAAGAGTTCCGATAAAACCACAAAAGAATTCGTAAAAGATAATTACGACCGGGCAAGATGGTTTCTCGAATCTATACGTTCAAGAAGAGAAACGATGACTAAGGTCATGATAGCAATTCTGAGAAGGCAGAAACTGTTTTTCGATAATAAAGGCAAGAACTTAAAACCAATGCTGGAAAAGGAGATTGCCGAAGATATCAGTATGGATGTTTCGACTATCAGCAGAACGGTTCGCGGCAAATATGTTCAGACAGATTTTGGTATATTTGAACTGAAACATTTCTTCAGTTATCATATTAAATCAGGTGTCGGCGACGATATTTCATCAAAAGAAGTAAAATTAAAGATTGAAGAAACTATTGCAAAAGAAGACCCGGGAAATCCTTTTACGGACGATGAACTTACAGAGGAATTAAATAAAGTCGGTTTGAAGATGGCGAGAAGAACTGTTGCTAAATACAGGGAGGCAATGAAAATACCAAAAGCAAGATTAAGAAGAAAATTATAATAATATTAAATATAAAGGTGTTAAATGACAAAAAATAAAGTCAGATCTACAACTGTTATCGGTCTCATACGTGATGGTAAAGCCGTTATAGGCAGTGACGGACAGGTCACTATGGGAGATACTGTACTGAAACACACAGCCAGGAAAGTAAGGAAGCTATATAACGATAAAGTCCTTGTAGGATTTGCCGGAGCCACAGCCGATGCATTCACATTATTTGAAAAATTTGAAGCCAAGCTTGAGCAGTATAAAGGAAATTTACTCAGGGCATCAACCGAACTTGCAAAGGAATGGAGGACCGATAAATATCTGAGACGCTTGGAGGCTCTGCTTGCCGTTGTCGGCAGGGACAATACGCTGATAATATCAGGAACGGGTGATGTTATTGAGCCTGACGACGGTATAGTCGCAATCGGGTCAGGCGGACAGTACGCTCTTGTAGCAGCCAGAATTTTAACTAAATATACAAATCAGTCCGCGAGGGAAATCGTTTTAGAATCTTTAAAACAAGCCGCCGAAGTATGTATATACACTAACTCTAATATTACAATCGAAGAACTCGATTAATTCACATAAACAGTAAAATATATTTGATGAAATTGACCAAAAAAGAAACGGAATACGTAAGAAGTAAAGTAATAGGACAGTTAACGCCTTCTGAAATTGTAGAAGAACTTGATAAATATATAATCGGTCAGGACAATGCGAAAAAATCCGTGGCTATTGCACTGAGGAACAGATGGAGACGCCAGAACGTGATTGGAATTATGAGGGAAGAAATAATGCCGAACAATATAATAATGATCGGTCCGACAGGCGTCGGTAAGACGGAAATAGCCCGGCGGATTTCCAGACTTGCAAATGCCCCTTTTATTAAGGTTGAAGCTTCGAAATTCACTGAAGTTGGTTATGTCGGCAGGGACGTCGAATCCATGATACGGGAACTGACGGATTTGTCTGTTACGATAGTTAAAAATGATAAACAAAAAGAGGTTCAGCCTAAGGCAGAAGAAAGCGCAAACGAGAGAATTCTTGATATAATGCTTCCGCCTGTTAAGAAACGGAATGGAAACCAGGCAAGTCCCGCTCAGGCAGATTCTGCTCAGACAGATTCCGCGGAGGACTCGGCACAGGCGTCAAAAGACAATATGGAGCAGGATACTTATGAAGTTACACGCTCGAAGCTCAGAAAACAGCTTAAGGACGGGAAACTTGACGACAGGAATATTGAACTCGATATTACGACCGATAGTATGCCGATGCTGCAGGTTCTCGGACCTATTGGTTTGGAAGAAATGGGCTTAAACCTGCAGGACCTTTTTGGCAATATAATGCCAAAGAAATCACGAAAGCGAAAACTGACTATTGCCGAAGCAAAAACCGTATTAACTCATGAAGAGTCGCAGAAGCTTATTGATATGGATAATGTTATCAAAGAAGCGATTGATAAAGTTCAGAATTCCGGAATCGTGTTCATTGATGAGATAGATAAAATTACCGGAAGCAACTCAAAGAATTCTTCAGGTGCCGATGTTTCGCGCGAGGGAGTTCAGAGAGATTTACTGCCGATAGTAGAGGGTTCTTCGGTAATTACAAAATACGGCTCTGTGAAAACGGACCATATACTTTTTATTGCATCAGGTGCCTTTCATAGTTCAAAGCCGAGCGATTTAATTCCGGAATTGCAGGGCAGGTTCCCGATCAGGGTAGAGCTCAACAGTCTGAATGAAGAAGATTTTTACAAAATACTGACTCAGCCCGAAAACGCTTTGATAAAACAGTATAAAGCGCTGATGGAAACTGAGAAAGTCGAACTGATATTCAAAGATAATTCTATAAGGGAAGTAGCGAGAATTGCCGCCGAAGTAAATGAACAGGTCGAGAATATCGGCGCAAGAAGACTTCATACGATACTTACTACATTGCTTGAAGATATTTTATTTGAAGTTCCCGATAAGAATAAAAAAACAAAGCTTGAAATTGACAAGGCGCTTGTGAATGAAAAACTGAATAAGATTGTCAAGAACCGCGATCTGAGCCGTTATATATTGTAGCAAAAAAAAAGGGCTGTCCGTTAATGGAAAACCCTTTTTTTAACATTATAAAACAGGTTGGGTTATCTTAAAACTTCCCGGGCTATTACAATCTTCTGGATTTCGCTGGTCCCTTCGTAAATTTCAGTAATCTTAGCGTCGCGCAGGTATCTTTCAACGAGATACTCCCTCACGTATCCGTACCCGCCGTGAACCTGAATAGCTTCAAGGGCATTTTGTACTGCAACGCGGCTTGCATAAAGCTTAGCCTGAGCGGCTTCACGCGCGAATTTCCCGTGATTATCCTTTTTCAAAGCGGCTTGCAGGCATAAGAGTCTCGCTGTTTCCACATTCACTGCCATATCGGCAAGTTTAAATTGAATTGCCTGAAGATTACAGATAGGCTCATCAAATGCTTTCCTTTCCTTTGAATACTTCACAGCGGCTTCAAAAGAAGCAGACGCTATTCCGAGAGCCTGTGCGGCTATGCCGATTCTTCCGCCGTTCAAAGTTTCCATTGCGATTTTAAATCCGAGACCAACTTCTCCCAGTACGTTTTCCTTCGGAACACGGCAGTTGTTAAACCCGATTGAACACGTATCAGAACTCCTGATTCCGAGTTTATCCTCTTTTAAACCCCGCTCAAAACCCTCTGAAGTACCCTCTACGATGAAAGTTGTAACCCCCTTATATCCTTTGGCTTTATCTGTCATCGCCTGAACTAAATAATAGTCCGCTTTTACGCCATTGGTAATCCAGTTCTTCATTCCGTTGAGAATATAAAAGTCACCGTCTTTTTCTGCTATAGTTTTCTGGTTCGTTGCATCGGAGCCGGCTTCTGGTTCGGAGAGGCAGAAAGCGCCTAATTTTTGTCCTGATGCGAGAGGGCGCAGATATTTCTCTTTTTGCTCATCTGTTCCCCATTTTTCTATACCGTAACAAACGAGGGAATTATTGACGGACATAATAACACCGACGGCGGCATCAACTTTGGAAATTTCTTCCATAGCGAGCACATAGCAAACTGTATCCATTCCAGCTCCGCCCCAATCGGGAGAAACCATCATACCCATAAAACCGAGTTCGCCCATTTTTTTAACAATTTCCTCAGGAAATTCCGCTTTTATATCTCTTGCCACAGCTGACGGAGCAATTTCATTTACAGCGAAATCTTTTGCGGCATCACGTATCGCAAGCTGGTCTTCAGTAAATTCAAAGTTCATGATAATTTATATATGGTTTAAAAAACTAATTATAGACATAAAACCCTTTCCCGCTTTTGCGACCGAGATGTCCGGCGGCAACCATCTTTTTCAGCAGGGGACATGGGCGGTATTTTGAATCTCCGAGCCCGTTTTGAATAACTTCCATAATGAACAGGCAAACATCAAGTCCGATAAAATCGGCAAGAGCCAGCGGTCCCATAGGGTGATTCATTCCGAGCTTCATCACTGTATCAATAGATTCCGGTGCCGCAACGCCTTCCATTACGCAATATACAGCTTCGTTAATCATCGGCATCAGTATGCGATTGGAAATAAATCCTGGATAATCCTGAACTTCAACGGGTACTTTTTCAATTCTTTCAGTGAGAGATTTTATAATATCGAAAGTGTTTTGGTCAGTAGCGAGACCTCTTATGATTTCAACGAGCTTCATCATCGGAACGGGATTCATAAAATGCATACCAATAACTTTTTCCGGTCTTTTTGTAACGGCGGCAATTTCGGTAATTGAGATGGAAGAAGTATTAGTTGCCAGAATTGCTTCTTTCCCGCAATCTTTATCGAGTGTTTCGAATATTTTTTTCTTTAAATCAGGGTTTTCCGCAGCGGCTTCGATTACCAAATCAGATTCTCCGGCATCACTTAACTTAGTTGATTTAGTGATGTTTGCAAGCGTAACAGCCTTCAATTCCTCTGAAATTGTACCTTTCTTAACCTGTCTGTCCAGATTACCCGAAATAGTTTTCAATGCTTTCTCAAGGAATTCTTCTTTTACGTCAATCAAATTAACTTTATATCCGTACTGCGCAAAGACATGGGCAATGCCATTGCCCATTGTACCCGCTCCTATTACTGAAATATTTTTTATACTCATTTTCTGATTAATTTGTAAACAATATAAACTAAAAATATTATTTAATAAATCTATATACGTTCGATAATTAAGGCACTTGCTTCGCCGCCGCCGATGCAGAGTGTTGCAAGTCCGAATTTCTTATCCTTTTGTCCGAGGACATTAATCAAAGTCGTTAAAATCCTCGCTCCGCTTGCGCCTATCGGATGTCCGAGCGCAACAGCGCCTCCGTTGAGGTTAACTTTAGCAGTGTCAAGTTTCGCGACTTTAATAACCGCAAGAGCCTGAACTGCAAATGCCTCATTGATTTCAAATATATCAATATCCTCAATATTCATATTCGCTTTTTTCACGACATTCTGAATGGCATAAGCGGGAGCGGTAGTGAACCATTCAGGTTCCTGGGCGAAGGACGTCTGCGCTATGATTTTCGCCAGTGGTTTAAGACCGAGCAACACAGCTTTTTCCGCGGACATAACGACAATTGCTGATGCGCCGTCGTTAATTTTTGAAGCGTTGAATGCAGTGATAGTTCCTTCTTTTTCGAATGCGGGTTTCAATGCAAGACCTTTTTCAAAATTAGCTTTCTTAGGTTCGTCATCTTCAGAAACCGTAATCACCCCTTTTCTGTCTTTAATTTCCACAGGAACTATTTCATTTTTAAACAAACCTTTTTCACCGGCATTCAGGGCGCGTTTATAACTTTCAACGGAAAAATCGTCCTGTTCTTTTCTCGTGATATTGAGTTCACGTGAACATAGTTCTCCGGCACTGCCCATGTGATAGTTATTGTAGCAATCCCAGAGCCCGTCGTGGACCATGCCGTCAATGATGGTTCCGTTTCCCATTCTGTAACCGTTTCGCGCCTTAGTAAGGTAATAGGGGACATTGCTCATAGATTCCATACCGCCGGCAACGACTATATCCGCATCACCTGCAATTATCGCCTGAGCGGCAAGCATAACAGCTTTCAGACCCGAGCCGCATACTTTATTAATTGTCATACATGGCGTTGATTTTGGAAGTCCGGCGTAAATGGCAGACTGCCGCGCCGGCGCTTGTCCTATAGCCGCCGGAAGAACATTACCCATAATAACTTCCGATACATCTTCGGGTCTTATACCCGCTCTTTTGACTGCCTCCCTGATAGCGATTGCGCCGAGCTGAGGAGCGGTCAAACTTGCAAGTGAACCCTGAAAACTTCCGACCGGCGTACGTACCGCCGAAACGATTACAACTTCTTTCATCCTATTGTTTTTAAATATTAATAAAAATCCCCAAAGCTATATTGTTATAAAGCGCTGTTGATAATCTGAATAAGAGCTTCGTGTTTAAGACTCGCTCCTCCTATAAGTCCGCCGTCAATATTATTCATTGAAAATAACTCTCCGGCATTTTTATCGGTTACACTGCCTCCGTAGAGAATTCTCGTCCTGCCGGCGATTGTAGCCGAAAAAAGATTTTCAAGAGAATTTCTTATCTGCCTGTGCATTTCCTCAGCCTGTTCCGGCGAAGCCGTTTTCCCCGTACCTATAGCCCATACAGGCTCATAAGCAACGATAACATTTTCCATATCAACTGCGCAAACACCTTTAAGGCATAATGTTATCTGTTCATCAACAACTTTAACATGCAAGCCCTGCTCTCTCTGTTCAAGTGTTTCGCCGACGCAAAGCACGGGTTTGAGACCCGAAGAAAGGGCTTTTGCGGTTTTTAAATTGACAATCTGATTTGTTTCATGAAAATACTGCCGTCTTTCACTGTGTCCCAGTATAACATATTCACAACCCAGTGCAGACAGCATTGACGCCGATATTTCCCCCGTCAGAGCCCCGTCATCCTTGTAAGACATATTCTGTGCTCCGTACATAATTCCGCTGTCCCTGAAAACTTCAGAAACCGTGTAAATGGAAGTAAACGGCGGAAACACGACAACATCCACATCAGACGTTAATTTTTTATCCAATCCTTGTTTTATATTCTTACATAACTCCGAAGACTCTATAAAAGTTTTATTCATTTTCCAGTTTCCGGCAACAAATTTTTTTCTTAAAGACATATTCAAAATATTTAGTTTATAAAAATTATTAACTGACACCCGCGTTCAGTATGACTGACAAAGGTTTTTATTTTACTCCGGTCGTAAATTTTTTCTGACCCGGTAAATCCTAAGCATTATCCAACTGCGGTTTCCTTTCAACAAACGAATGACTTGTGAGTTTTACAAAAGTCGCGCGCCTCTGATAATCTTTAATATCGGATGAGTTAAGATAGCTCATAGAAGATTGCAATCCCTCGCGATACTCTTTTATTAACTTTGAAACATTCCCTTTATAAGGCACCAGAGACTCTTCACCTTCGATGTAGTTTTTATTCTCCTGCTTAACGGCAAAAGATGCGCTTCCGCAGTATTTCTTCCAGCGCTGGTTATTGTATTTAAGCACTTCGCCGGGCGCTTCGTCGGTTCCGGCAAGAACTCTGCCGAACATAACCGCATCACAGCCGAGCGCGATTGCCTTGCACATGGCGCCGGGTGTGCTTATACCGCCGTCGGCTATAATCTTAACGTCGCTTCTCATTTCGTCACGTGCGCGGAGCGAGCGCATTATAGCGTCAACCTGTCCGATACCGATTCCTGATTTTACCGAAGTCGAACACATCGCGCCATTTCCTATTCCCACGCGGATTGCGTCAACTTCAAGACCGATAAGATATTTTGTTGTTTCATAACTTGCCACATTTCCCGCGATAATCTGAAGTCCGTAAGATTTTACTATAGAATTAATCTGGTTAAGGAATATCTCAATCATTTTCGAACCGCCGTTTGCTATATCAATACAGAATATCTTTACACCGTAATCAGCAAGCAGTTTGATTCTTTCGGTTTCAACCTTAGCGTTTATTCCGACAGCCACGGCTTTATATTCGCTTCCGTTCAGATTATTCTCACGGAATTCAGTCATCATTTCGGCAGGGGTATTGAACCTGTGAATAATACCGAGACATTTCAAATCCGAAAGAGCTTTTGCCATTTTTCCTCCGCAGACCGTATTCATTGGAGAAGCGATGACGGGAACGTTCAGATGCAAACCGAGGAAATCAACCGATGTATTGCAATCCGACCGATGTTCAATTTCGGAAATCTGATTAGGAAGCAGTGAAATATCGTCGTAAGTTAGAGATTCTTCGGATATAATATTTTTATAAGACATAGAAATAAATTAATATATTTTCGTTAAAAGAGAAAGACACAGGGAAAAACCTCGCCCTGTGTCCTTTTGCAATTTTCAATAAAGTCTTTCCGTGAAAATCAGGCATTTACCTTCATTGCTTTCGTAACTTTTTCAGCCGCGTCTTTCAGAGTATCCGCGGGAATAAGATTAAGACCCGATTCGGCAATTATAATCCTGGCTTCTTCGGCATTTGTTCCCTGCAATCTCACGACTACCGGTATATTGATCTTAAGATTATGCGAAGCCTGCACGACTCCGTTGGCAACGCGGTCGCATCTTACAATACCGCCGAATATATTAATAAGTATAGCTTTGACATTCGGGTCGGAAAGAATTATTTTGAACCCGTTTTCCACAGTCTCAGCAGACGCCGAGCCGCCGACATCGAGAAAATTAGCCGGTTCAGCTCCGGCAAGTTTTATTAAATCCATCGTACCCATCGCAAGTCCGGCGCCGTTTACCATACATCCAACGTTGCCGTCAAGTTTGATGTAATTGAGGTTCGATTTTGAAGCTTCCACTTCGAGCGGATCTTCTTCGTTCAAATCCCGCAGGGCATCATAATCCTTGTGACGATATTCCGAATTATCATCAAGGTTGACCTTTGCGTCAAGAGCGAGTATCCTGTCATCGTTCGTAATAATCAACGGGTTAATTTCAAGCAAAGAGGCGTCGGTTTCCTCGTATGCTTTATACAGGGCTGTTATGAATTTAATAAAATCCTTAAAAGCGGCACCTTTAAGGTTAAGACCGAAAGCGAGTTCACGCGCCTGATACGACTGAATACCGGCTAACGGATCCACCCATACTTTAATGATTTTTTCGGGAGTTTCCGCCGCTACTTTCTCAATTTCGACTCCTCCTTCGGTAGATGCCATAATGACATTTTTCGAATTGGAGCGGTCGAGGAGAATACCGAGATACAGTTCCTTTTTATAATCGAGACCCTCGGCAATGAAAAGCGTTCCGACTTCTTTACCTTCGGCGCCCGTCTGATGTGTAACGAGAATATTTCCGAGTAACTTTGACGCAAAATCTTTAGCTTTTTCAACATTTCCTCCGAAGAACTTAACACCGCCTTCAACCAAAACTTCCTGGCGGTTATTTTTATTGAAAACTGTTCCTTTGCCCCGTCCTCCCGCATGGATCTGAGATTTCACAACAAACTGGGTTACGCCTCTTGAGCGAAGAGTTTCTATTGCGGCGTCAAACTCTCCGATTGAACGAATTGCTATACCATCCTGAACCGGTACTCCGTATTTTTTCAGGATTTCTTTTGCCTGATATTCATGAATCTTCATTTCAGATTATTTTAAATTTAAAAATTAATTTATTTGTTTTTTTTTCTTATCAGTACGTGTAACTACCGTATCAAGTTTATCAATCTGTTTCTTCAGAGAGTCAAGGTTAATTTTATTGAGAGACGAATCAACTTTATCAAGTGTCTTATCAATGGTTTCATCAATTTTCTGATTTACTTTCTCCTGAACTTTCTCGGAAACACGGTTACAGCTTATAACAGCCGCAAGAACGAAAAGAGCGGTGAAGAGTTTAAATATATTTTTCATTAATGATAATTATTTAATAGTTAGGAAATATTTTTCCGTAAAATAATACAGATTACGGAATTATTTTTTAATAATTTTTTTACTCGTTAATTTCGCCTGCATAAACAGCAGTAAATAATCTCTGCCGCCGGCTTTCGAATCAGTACCGCTCATATTGAATCCGCCGAACGGGTGAACTCCCACAAGAGCTCCCGTACATTTCCGGTTCATGTAGAGATTTCCGACGAAAAACTCCTTATCAGCTTTTTCGATATGCTTTTTATTACTCGAATAAACCGCGCCGGTAAGTCCGTACATCGTGTTATTAGCTATTTCGAGCGACTGATTGAAATTTTTTGATTTAATTACCGCAAGAACAGGACCGAATATTTCTTCCAGAGAGATAGTATCATCGGGTTTCACGTCTTTGATTATAGTCGGTTCAATAAAATGTCCGGGACGCGAAAGCGAATTACCGCCGTGAATTATTTTCCCGCCTTCTTCAGCCGCTTTTGCGATATAATCTGAAATTTTCTCTTTTGAACCGCTGTTGATTACGGGTCCCATATTCGGATTCAGCCACGGATCACCCACTCTGAGCGCAGATGCCCTTAGGGCAAGCGATTCGCAGAATTTATCATAAATTGATTCATCAACAACGACACGCGAGCATGCGGAACACTTCTGTCCCTGATAGCCGAAAGCCGCCTGAATCGTACCGTTAACGGCGTCGTCAAAATCATATAGTTCTTTATCAATGATCATCGTATCTTTACCGCCCATTTCCGCGATAACCCGTTTAAGCCATATTTGAGAAGGCTGATTCTTCGCGGCGAGTTCATTAATCCTGAGCCCGACTTCCATTGAACCAGTAAAAGAAATATATCTGATGAGGTGATGCTGAACAAGAACATCTCCGATAGAACTGCCGCCGCCGGTAACGAAATTAAGAACTCCTGCCGGAAGTTTTACTTCTTCCATAAGTTCAACAAACATCTGAGCAATTGCCGGAGAATCACTTGAAGGTTTAAGAACTACCGTATTACCTGTTACAATTGAAGCAGTAGTCATACCGGCGAGAATGGCGAGAGGGAAGTTCCACGGCGGAATTACAAGACCGACACCAAGCGGCAGGTATTCAAGTTTATTCTTTTCACCATGAATCTTAGTCACCGGCTGTTCTTTGCCGTAGCGCAGCATTTCCCGCGCGTAAAACTCCATAAAATCTATTGCTTCGGCAGTATCTCCGTCGGCTTCAGCCCAGTTTTTTCCCACTTCGTATGTCATCATAGCAGAAAAGAGATGCTTTCTCTTTCGCATAATCTTTGCGGCTTTAAAAAGAAAATCCGCCCGTTTTTTGGGTGATACATTTTTCCATTCTGAAAATTTCGCGTGAGCTTTTTCCACAGCGCCGAGCGCCTGCTCCACCGAAGCTTTCTGGAATGTGCCGATAATCTGCTCAGGGTTAGAAGGATTATAGGAACGGAGTTTATTATCCGAGTAAACCTTTTCTCCGTTTATTACGAGTGGATATTCATTTGTAAATCTCTTTTGAATGTCTTCGAGAGCTTTTTCAAACGCTTTTCTGTTTTTTTTATCAGTGAAATCAGTAAAAGGTTCATTGCAAAATTTTGAAATTCCCATATATTTTCTGTTTAATTAATTAAAAAAATGTTAATTGTTTGAAATAATCTTAATAATCTCGTTATGAATTTCGGGTCTGATTTCCCGTATGCCGTTGCTCTTGCGATTCGGGTAAGTTCGGTTTGTAAGGAAAATAACATATACTCCGCGTTCTTTATCACACCAGATGCTTGTACCCGTGAAGCCTGTATGTCCGAATGAATTCTCTGAAATCAGTTCTCCGCAGGGACTCCGGTAGCTTGTGGGTTCAGGTTTCGTATCCCAGCCGGGAGCCCGTGTATTTACATAATCCTTAGTATTAAACTTCGAAGTAAAATAATCCACAGTAGCCGTTTTAAATAACTTTTCTTCTTTCAGTCCGCGAGAATAAGGATTATGGTAAAAACCCCTGTTAATCATCATATTCATAAATTTTGAGAGATCTTCGGAATTGGAAAATAAGCCTGCATTGCCGGATACTCCCTTAAGCATCCAGGCTGCTTCATCGTGCACTTCTCCCTGTAATAATCTTTTCCGGAGATTATTATCCGTTTCAGTCGGCAGAGCATATTTCTTCAGCTTATCGGGAGGATTAAACATAGTGCTTTCCATCTTCAGAGGTTTGAAAATATTTTTTTCACAATAAGTATCAAGTGATTCACCGGAGACTTTTTCAACCACATCACCTAAAATGATAAAATTCAGGTCGCTGTAAACAAAGGCAGTGCCTGTCGGATATTCAAGTCCGATTTTATATATTGCGTTCAGAACATCCTGCTTATTACTGCAGTATTTATAAAACGGCTCCCATGCTTTCAAACCGGAATTATGCAACAGAAGATTTAGCAATGTTATATTTTCTTTCCCGTTTTCATTAAACTCAGGAATATATTTCCCTGCAAAATCATTCAGGTCAAGTTTTCCGGCTTCATACAAAGTCATTATGCAGGAAGTAACAGCCACAACTTTTGTAAGTGATGCGAGGTCGAATATACTCGATTCTGCTACTAAAGGAGATTCTGAATCGTAAGTATATGTACCGTAGCATTTACTGTAAACAGTTCCTTTTGTATCTCCGATGAGAAGCTGAGCTCCGGGATATGATTTATTTACTACGCCTGCTTTAACAATTTCGTCAACCGAAGAAAAATCGAAGGCATAAATCCCGGACGTAAAAAGCAAAAATACCGATACGATTATATAAGAATTCTTAAACACGCTAAAATATATTCAAAATAGACACTTACTTCAATTTATAAATCTATTCGCATAAAAAAAAAGGCTGTGTTTAACAGCCCTTTTCATAATATTTCTTACAAACCTGTCTTATTTCTTCCTTCTTTTGGCAGTATAGAGAACCGAAATACCGAAAAGAATAATAATCGGCAGTTCTAAACCGAAAAGACCGCATTTACCACCGGATTTAATTGTTGCAGTGAATTCAATATCGTCTTTAAGGTCTGCAACAGTATTTTCCCATTTTACAACTTTACCGTCTTTTTTTCCGTTAGTGGAAATAACTTCATTCGGAAAATCAAATTCATAATTGAGCTTATACTCGTTCATCCCCATTTGTTTGGAATTTGCGGTATCTTCCAGAAGAATGTACTTAAAGTCCATTCCGTCTTTACCTTTTACATAACTTGATTTAATCTTGCTGAATGCCTTTGCGTCCGAAAGTTTATTGAAATCTTTGAATTTAACGTTCAGGCTTACTTCTGTAAGTGAATCGGTTGTAGCATTCTTCTTTATCACGATATCACTGACTTCAGTGTTTGAAGAAGAATAATTGGTTTTTGCTTTAGCTTCCGTAAATCCAAATCCCGCGAGTTCATCGCCGGTAACATTGGAAGATTTTGTCCAGTACTTAACTTTCATTGTTCCCGAGCCGTCATCTTTAAGAACTGTTTTCTGATCCAGATTAACACAGCCCGACAGATAGAAACCGAGTGTAAGAACGGTAAACAAAGCTAAAAACATTTTGTTAGATAACTTCATATAACTCTCCTTTCGTTTAAGTTACCGGTAATTTAAATACTTGTTTTTTAAATAACAATTAATAAATTAAGGCATAAAAACAAATTTCTTTCGCAAATAAGAGCTTTTTTTCAATTTGTGCCAAATCTGCGATTGTCATATTAATAAATTTTTGTATGACATTATATGTTAATATTTCGTAAATTTCCTTCTTAGGCAGAGCATAAAAATTAAAAAAATATTATGAAAAAATTAATTTTCCTATTTGTTTTATTTACCGTTATTT
>Ga0247841_10003829_pt1 | contig 27022 bp, 29 predicted proteins | sample LaCruzMarch2015__2_FD_192410 | JGI IMG/M metagenome (GOLD analysis project Ga0247841, IMG submission 192410) | Freshwater microbial communities from meromictic Lake La Cruz, Castile-La Mancha, Spain - LaCruzMarch2015_18m | ecosystem: Environmental > Aquatic > Freshwater > Lake | place: Spain... | reverse complement strand
TGGCAGGCAGAATAAGGCGACCTTTGCGGTCTATGGAATGAAAATACTCACCATAGAACATAAATTATTCCTTTCCACTTTGTCCCACTATTAACCACTTTGTATCCAAGTATAGATAAAATCACCTGATTTGTCAAGATAAATATTTTCTTAACTTGATTAAATACAAGAACTAGTGGCTATTTGATGTTTAGATGGCTATATCTTGTGGTGAGCAACGGTGGAGGGTAAGTAACTTTTTGGCGCGAGAAACGTCTTTTTTGATTTGCCTGATTAAAAGGCCGGAAGACGCGAATTTCTTCTCTTTTCTTATTCTTTTGACAAACTGGATCTCTAAATATTTCCCGTAGATATTCCTGTTAAAATTAAATATGTGGACCTCTATGTGCACGGGCAGCGGCCCTAATGTAGGCCTGGTCCCGATATAACAAACACCCTTAAATTTCTTCCTGCCATAAATGACCCTCGCCGCGTATATCCCCGCGGGAGGGATTACTTCGTGATGAGGATTTATGTTTGCCGTAGGGAATCCCCATCTGCTTGCTAAAGAACTTCCCCTGATCACTGTCCCGAGGATACTTACCGTACGGCCAAGTAATTTTCCGGCCGCGGAGAGTTTTCCCTTTTTTATCAAGCTGCGGATAAGGGTACTGCTAATAGGAAGCCTGTTTATCCTGGCTACTTCAAATGCTTTTAATCTAAAACCATAATCTTTGGATAACCTCTCTAAAGTCTTCAGATTACCCTGCGCGCCTTTTCCAAACCTGAAATTTTTTCCCACATATATATACCGCGCGCTGATCTTTTTGGATAAAATATTTTTTATAAAATCCGCCGCGGGCATCCCGGCAAACCGTTTATTGAAACTTACCACGATACAGATATCCACGCCCAGCTGAGCAATCAGCCTTAAACGATGTTCCAGGGAATAAAGGCTTCCTTCTCTTTGGGGATGGGGCCAAAAGGTCAAAACAATAGATACTCCCCCGATACTCCGGGCCTTGGCTACCGCGGCATCCAGAATCTTCCTATGCCCGAGGTGCACCCCATCAAACACCCCCAGGGCAACTACCGGATTTTTAAATTTCCCGAGCTGTTTAAACCCGGATATAATTTTCATTTATCTCAAGGCTTGTTTTATTTTATTTAAAACCCTTCTTTGCACACGGCTGAGGCTTCCCTTGACAGTACAGCCGCTGGCAGTCTTATGGCCGCCCCCGCCGAAGAATGAGGCGACCTTATTCACGTCTACTTTACCCTGGCTCCTCAAGTTAACCCTTATTTCATTCTTCGCACCCAGGTTCTCTTTGAATAAAAGCACCACTTCCGCGTCTTTTATGGAACGCCCAAAAGTCAATATGTGCTCGGTAAGATCAAAAGATAATTTTCCATCTTTCAGCATATCACGGCGTATCTGAAACAAGACAATTTTACCTTTCGCCTGACGGTCCATACTTGGCAATACCCTGCTTAATAATTTCATATCTTCAAAAGGTATATTTTCATATATATTCTTGTAAATCTGCGGGATATCAAGATCGAACTTAAGCAGCTCCGCGGCTATTTTGTGGGTCAGGCTGACCGTATTGGGGTAACGGAATGACCCGGTATCGGTATGTATACCCACATACAAAAGCAAAGCCACATCTTTATCCAAAGGGACACCCAATTCCTTATAAAGTTTATAAACCATCTCTGAGCATGAACAGGCCTTGGGGTCCACCCAATTGACATCGCCGAAATTCTGGTTACTGATATGATGGTCGATGTTAAGGATGGGCTTATGGTTAGTGTTTATTTTATACACCTCCCCCGGCCTTTTTAAGTCGGAGCAATCCAGGACTACGAAACAATCGAATTTTATCCCCTTTATATTCTTCTTGAATCTTCTTATGTCATTCTTCCCGGGCAAGAAATTATATGAATAAGGGGTTTCGTCTTCGTTCACGATAGTAGCGTTCTTACCCAGCTTCTTTAGAAGAAAATAAAAAGCTAATTCTGAACCCAGGGCATCACCTTCGGGGCTGGTATGGGCGGTGATTAAAAAGTTATTATGCTTTTTTACGCAAGCGGCGGCTTTTTTTATGCTCACTTCGTTTTTCCTTTCTGTCTGGCCCAGCCGCTTCCTTAGTGGAAGGCCCGGGCTTATTTAATTCTTTTATCTCATCGAGTACTTTTTGTATTTTTACGCTATATTCAGTGGACCTGTCTTCCCTGAAAATAATTTCCGGGGCAAAACGCAAGTTGATCCTCTGGGCTATTAGCCTACGGATAAACCCCAAGGCAGATTCCAGGGCCTCCTTAGTCTTACGGTAATCCTCTTCTTCGCCTAAAACGCTAAATAGAATCTTGGCATATCTTAAGTCGGGGGACAACTCCACGCTGGTAATAGTGACAAAACCTAAACGCGGGTCTTTCAACTCGTCGTGTATTATGAGGCTGATTTCTTTTTTTATCGCTTCCGCAACCCTATCTTGTCTTGACATTTAAATCGTCTCCATTTTCGTGGTTGATAATATACTTGTCGTCATCCGGTTTTTATCGATTTCTTTACCAGGATTAATTCATCCTCTTTTGTTTTGACCAGCCCGTTTAATTTGGCGTTTAACACTTTTGCAAAAATCTTCTGGTAATACGGACCGGGCATGACGCCCAGGCCGCGCAAATCCCCTCCGGAAATATGAATATGCATGCCGTTATAGGCCCTGAAGAAATCCTGGATATGCTTCTGGATACCGCGGTCCTTATATTTAGCCTTAAGCAGGATCAATACTTCATAACTCAAAGGCTCAAATAAAGCGAAGATTTCAGAAGGCTTAATATTTCTTTTACTTAACCTCAGGATAAATTTACGATCGATCCCTTTGTAGGCCAGTATCCTTTTTTCTTCCCCCCTGTGCAGGGCAAGCCTGCGGCAAATATCCCTGATAACATCGATGCCAAGGGAATCCAACAGGCCCATAAAATAAATAAGCCAGGTATCAAGCTGCCTGCGCTTAAAGCAGGACTCAGCAAACCAATTCATCTGCTTTTCAGCCGAAACCAGAAGCTGGTAATTCTCTTTTGAAAGGGACAGACTCTTATCTATAAAACTAAACCCCGTCAATTCCTGCAGGCGTTTTATTTCTTTCAGGGGATTTTTTTCCTTTAACATCAAAGTCAAATCATCGCGTATCCTTTGGGGCTCGACCTTCTCAAGCATCCCAAGCCTGACCGCTTCTTCTAAGTACTTCATTGTTTTTGGCTCAATGCCAAAATTGTATCTTTTCTCAAAACGTATGGCCCTTAATATGCGGGTGGGGTCGTCAATAAAGCTTAAGCCGTGCAATACCCGGATCTTTCCGCCTACCAGATCATCCCTGCCCCCGAATAAATCTATCAACTGGCCGAAATTCTTATTATTTATGCTTAGAGCCATGGCGTTGATGGTAAAATCGCGCCTGAACAAGTCATCCTTGAGCTCGCCCATTTCGACTACGGGCAGATGCGCAGGCTCAGGGTAGGATTCTCTTCTTGCGGTGGCAAAATCAATTTTTAAATGAGGTTTCAATATGACCGTAGCGGTCCCGAACCTTCTGTGCCGGATAAGCTTTACTTTCAATTTAGAGCAAAAATCCTCCGCGAATTTTATTCCGTCGCCTTCCACTGTAATATCCAAATCCAGATTTTCCGCCCCCAAAATCAGGTCCCTCACAAATCCCCCCACCAGATATGCGGGTATGCGATTCGATGATACCACATCCCTGGCCCGGCGTATCAAATCAAAGATTTCTTTGGGTAGTTTATTTATATATTTTTTCATTTTATACTATGGCCGGGGATGGAACATCCGGTGTATTGTTTTAAGCCTGTCTTTATTTATATGGGTATAAATCTGCGTAGTGGAAATATTGGAATGCCCGAGCATCTCCTGGACCGAACGTAAATCCGCGCCCCTCTCTAACAAGTGAGTGGCAAAAGTGTGCCTCAAGATGTGCGGCTTCATAGGTTTCTTGATCCGCGCGCCCCTGGCGTATCTCTTGATCATTTTCCAGAGTGATTGACGGGAAATCTTGTTACCGGAACGGTTCAAAAACAAAAAGTCCGATTCTTTTTTCTTCAGGAAGCTATTCCGGCTGGCTTCGGTATATCTTTTGATGCTGGCAATCGCCTTTTTGCCCAAAGGGATAATCCGCTCTTTATTTCCTTTACCGATGCAGCGCAAAAAACCTATCTCCAGATTGACACCGGCCAGTTTTAGATTTACCGCTTCGGATACCCGCATGCCGGTGGCATAGAGAGTCTCTAAAATAGCCCTGTCCCTTATTCCCTGCTTATCTCTTAAATCAGGCTGCCCCAATAAAACCTCTACTTCGTTCAGGGAAAGCGTCTCAGGGATTTTTTTCCACAACTTAGGGGAATCTATCAGGCTGGTAGGGTCGGTTTTCAGGATCCTTTCCCTGCTTAGGAATCTGTGGAACATCCTTATCGCGGCCAAACGCCGGGCGATAGAATTCGCGGATATCCCTTTATCTTTCTGGTTAAGCATAAAATTTGTGATATCGTTCTTTACTATTTTTGATAAGGCGTCAACATGCTGGGCGCTGAGAAAATCTATATAAAAATTCAAGTCGTCCCTGTAGGAAGATATGGTGTTATTGGAGAGGCCGCGCTCGACGGATAAATAGCTCAGGAAAGTATCAATAAGCTCTTTCATGTTATTTTAAATAAAGGTTGTTTCTTTTTTCTTCCCCTATCGTGGAGGGATAGCCGTGGCCCGGATATATCACGGTATCATCAGCCAATATCAATAGTTTTTCTTTTATCGAACGGATAAGCAATTCTTCATTACCTCCCTCTAAATCAGACCTGCCGATGCCCTGCCTGAACAGGCTGTCACCGGTGAATACGATTTTTTCCGTTGGCTTCTGCATAAGAAGCGCGATACCCCCCGGGGAATGCCCGGGTATATGCGCGACTTTTAGCTGGATATTATCAAGATCCAACAGGCTTCCTTCTTTCACTATTATTATTTGTGCATTAACATGAAAGGGCAAAGAAAATAAACCGGAGAGGTTAAGCTTAGGGTCTCTTAATAAAGCCACATCTTCCTTATGCGCATAAACCGGAACGCCAAACTGGTCATCCGCGCCGATATGGTCATAATGGCCGTGGGTATTGACGATAAAGGCGGGCTTTAGCCCATGCCTATCCAGGACTTTTTTTATTTTACGCGCCTCGGCCCCCGGGTCAATAATTATTGCCGATGAATTTTTATCCTGCGCCAGGATATAACAGTTTGCCTCAAGCGGCCCCACGCAGATAGTTTCTAAAATCATATCAGATCTTTTTTTACTTTATTATAAGAAAAATTCCGCATGATCCCTCTTTTTATACGCTCCGCGGCCCGGACATAACCCGGGGCGCTGGTACCATACAAATCCTGGGTAATCTGGTCTTTTAACCATTTCATGTCATTGACATAGACATCGAATTTCTTCTGCTTATCTTCTTTCATCATCGCCCTTAAATTAGCCAGATTCTTCAGCGCTTCCTGCGCGCAATCGGCTTGCTTCTTGTTGCTTTTCTTCTGCACTAATGATTCGATGAGTTCTTCCTGCCACGACTGCCAAAAGAGGAAATATTGCCGATACTTCTGTTCCTGGGTCATTGTGGACTTATATTCCTCCGGCACCAATACCATATCTTCCCGGGAGATTTGTTCTTTTTTCTGCTTACGGGTAAATTTACGCACAAAGGCGTCACAGCCGATTAAACCGGCGATCATCGAACAGCAAAAAACAAATAAAACCAGTTGCTTAGCCCTAAGTTTTAATCCGGAATAAATCATTTCAGCATCTCCTTGAATTCTTTTTCATAAATAATCCTGATTTTCAGTTTTTTCGCTTTATTATATTTTGACCCGGGGTTATCGCCGGCTACCACAAAATCAGTGTTCTTGCTTACGCTAGAAGTTGGAATCCCGCCTTGCGCGCGCACCAGGCCTTCTGCCTGGGCCCGGCTGTAATCCTTTAATTCCCCGGTAAAAACTATTGTTTTCGCTGTAAATACTCCGGGCCTGGCTTCAGGGGCTATCTCTTTGAAATTCACTCCGGCACTCCTTAACTCCTCAACCAATCTCTTTGTCGCGGGGCTGGAAAAATAATCTACAATTGCCTCCGCCAGCACCGGGCCCACTTCATATATTGTATCTAAATCCTCTTTTTTCGCTACTAATAAATTATCCAGGGTTCCAAACTCTCCGGCCAAAACATAAGCTACTTTCTCTCCCACATGACGGATGCCCAAGGCATAGATAAGCCGGGATAAAGGCTGATTTTTACTCTTCTGGATGCCAGAAAGAAGATTTTTGATCTTCTTGTCTTTAAATAACTGCAGCGCCGATAAATTATCAGAATTAAGCTTGTTATAAATATCCGCGTAGTTTTTCACTAATTTTAATTGGACTAATTGCTGGATCGCTTTTTCACCCAGCCCCTCTATATCCATTGCCCCCCGCGAAGCAAAATGCAGGAGGTTGCGCCCCAGTTGTGCCGGGCACAAAGGGTTTACGCAGCGATAAGCAACATCTTCTTCTTTTTCTTTTACTATTTTACCCGAACAGGCAGGGCAGGTTTTGGGAATCAAAAATGGCTCTTTGCCCTTGCTTTCAACCACCTTGACTACCTTGGGAATAACGTCTCCGGCTCTTTCAATCAATACCCGGTCGCCCTCCCTTACCCCTAAGCGTTTGATCTCATCAAAATTATGCAGCGTGGCATGCTTGATTTCTACTCCGCCGCATTCTACCGGTTCAAGCAGGGCGGTAGGAGTAATCACTCCGGTGCGGCCCACCTGGACATTTATCTTTATAAGCTTTGTAGTTGCCTGGCGGGCGGGAAACTTATAGGCCACTGCCCAACGGGGGCTCTTATGGGTAGAGCCTAACTTTTCCTGCTGCGCTAGATTGTTCACCTTGATTACAACACCGTCGATATCATAAGTCAGGCCTTCTCTTTTTTCCTGCCAAGTATTACAGTAATCAAGAACTTCACCCAGATTGCTGCAAAGTTTAGAATGCATATTAGCGCGCACTCTCCAGTCCTTGAGTTTCGCCAGGAATCCCCACTGAGTAGAAATCTTATTTCCTTTATATTCTCCCAGAGAATGGGCGAAAAAATTAAGCTTTCTCATAAACACAATATTGGTATCTAAAAGCTTCAAAGAGCCACTGGTGGCATTACGGGCGTTGGCAAATAACATCTCTCCTAATCTTTCCCTGTCCTGGTTAAGGGTTGCAAATTCCTTTTTATCCATGTAAACTTCACCGCGTATTTCGATAACATCAGGGATATCTTCTCCGAACAGGCTCAAGGGTATGGCGCGGATAGTCTTTATGTTTTGGGTCACATCTTCGCCGGCCTCTCCGTCGCCCCGGGTCGCCCCCACGCTTAACTTTCCCTTTTCGTAGGTAACATTCGCGCTTACCCCGTCAATTTTAAGCTCAGCTACATATTCAATCTTTTCGCTGCCTAAGCTTTTCTTGATGCGCTCTTCCCAATCCTTAAGTTCCTCAAAAGAATAGGTATTATCCAAAGAGAACATCTTTTGTTTATGTTTAACCGTTTTAAACCCCTCCAGGATACCGCCGCTGACCCTGACAGTAGGGGAATCATCGCTTTTAAACTGGGGGTATTTATCTTCCAGCTCTATAAGTTCATCCATTAGATCATCATATTCCTTATCCGAAATCTCGGGCTGGTTTAAAAGATAATACAGGTAATCATGATGGATGATTTTCCCCCTTAAGCTTTCTATCTTTTTCTTTATATCCTGCGGCATATTTACATCCCGGTTAAAAGCCTGTCCCCCAGAAATTTAGGAAGCCCGGCATCTATAATTTTTCCCCTGGTAATTTCAGTATTATAACTTACTCTTTTAATCTGGACTTTTCTCTTAACGCTATCGTATATGCAATAGGCGGAATCAGGGTTGCCGTCGCGGGGCTGCCCCACGCTGCCTACATTGACGATATATTTATTGCCTGCTTTAATATCAACACAGCTCTCCTGGGTATAAGACAAAAATTTATCACTCCCCATGATACAAATCCCTGGGACATGGGTATGGGCGACAAAACAGATGTCTGCCTCCAGCAACCTGAAGGTCTCTTCGGCCATATAGCCGTTGCTCATGTAATTAAAATCCTGCGGCTTCTGTAATGTCCCGTGCGCCATAACCAAGTCGTTATTGCCATATGTCAACTTCAACGTTTCTAAAAAACTCCTGCCTTGATCGTTTAAATTTTTCCTGGTCCAGTCTAAAGCCTGGCGCGCAACCGGGTTAAAATAGTCATCCGCAAATAAAGTTACAGCCGCCCAATCATGGTTACCGGCTATCGCGATTCCCGCAAGCGAACTCACCTTTTCAATGCATTCCCCGGGATCTGTGGCATAGCCTACTATATCGCCGGCACAGAGATACCCGCCTATAGACTCTTTTTTATAGGCCTCGATTACCGCCTCAAGCGCTTCAAGATTAGAATGAATATCGGCAAAAATTCCGTAACGCATTAATATTTTATCTGGAAATCCTTAAACTCGCCGGATGCCGGCTGCCAATTAATCTCTGTATCTTTAATATAACGGGAGAAATGCTGATTGATCCTCTCCAGGAATTCCAGCAAGGCCTCTTCTTCTCCCTCTGCCACAACCTCAACCCTTCTATCGCGTAAGTTCTTGGCCCATCCGGTAACAGCCAGGCTATTGGCGATATCCTCGACCGTAAAACGAAATCCTACTCCCTGGACCGTACCTTTGAAATATAAATGGACCTGTTTTTTCATTTAGCGCACGGCAACCTTCTGATAAATATTAAATATTCCGAATTTTTGACTTTTAACAAAATTATTATCTATGTATGCTTTCATCTGCCGTAAATCATTCAACGTACCATAGGCAGGCCTTTCTTCTATTACCACGATTTCAACCTTGTTTTTTATTAAATCACCTACGATCCACCTGTCTAATTCCGGGTCGTATAATACGTGATAAGTCAGGCCTTTGTGAAACCATAAAACCGGCTGAGGAGATGGAACGCCAAGCACCGCGTAGAGAAAGGTAAAATTAGGAAAGACAAAAAAATTCTTCTTTTCCGCCTTAAGGTAATCAACCAGGTTCACAATATCTTCTTCTTTGACATCTACCCCGCCGACGATAGTCGGCTCCCCCCATTTTAAAGCCCTTAGCTTATCAATGCTTGAATATTTTGGAAACTTGGCTTCCCTGAATTGCTGAACCTCTCTGGAAAAAGAAGCCCTGATGCCGATTAAACATAGAAACGACAGCAACAAAGAAGCAATGATTAAAACCAGCGGCCTGATTTTAACCATTCCTAAATTATCAGATAAACGCAGCAATAATCCTAAGCCGATGGCAAAAATTAGGCCGATAAAAGGAATACCGTTCTTTGCCTCGTTCATTGTAGTATGGATAAACAGGTATTGAAAAAATACACCGTAAACGCACAAAACAGCGGCTAAAAACTCCGGCCGCCAGGAATCTTTAATTCTTTTATAATTGCGGATATAATACCCGATAGCAAAAACCGCTAATAATAAAATAAGGAAGAAAATCAGCCTGATACCCAGGGGCAGCCAGTGCAACTGGCTGTAATGACAGGAGCCGCCGGAAAATATGCTTAAAAAATCTGCCTTTTCTTCGAGGAACCGGTAAGCCCCCAGGAACGAGGGTATCTGAAAAAAATATTGAAAAAAAATCTTTAAATCCGATTTAGCCCATAGCCATAAGAAAAATAACAGGCCGCTTGCCATAAAGCCAGCCAAAAACATAAGGCAACCGCGCAGGATAAGTTTTAGCTCAGGGGCATAGAAGGCCAATAACAATAAAAAGTACAGCGGCAAAATAAACAGCCCGGCATTTTGCTTGCTTAACAAAGAAAGCAAAGCGAAACAACCGGATAATAAAAGCAGGCTAAACTTCCTGTAATGCCCGGCGGCCAAGACAAAAGTTATTCCAAGAAAGGAAAATAAAAAAGCTGTTTGTTCTGCCCAGGGCGTCCCAAAGGGAGGATAAAACCAGATTGCCGTCAATAATCCGGAGATATATGACAAAAATTTATGAGAAGGAAAAAGCAGCCTGCTTATAACCAAGCTACAGATAACCGCTAAAACATTGGCTGAAGCGGCTCCGGCAAGATAAGAAAAATAACTGGTGCCGAATAGTTTAAAGAAAATCGCCTGGAGCCAGAAAACCATCGGTCCGATAGGTATGATAAAATCTTTGTAGGGCACCTGGCCGCAAAGGATCCTGTAGCTGCCGTCAAAAACAATTGATTGGTCGAAGGCGAAAAACCCTCTTTCTCCGGCCTTCAGGGATAGGAAAAAAGATAAGCTAGCTATGATTAGCAGTATGAAAGGGTCGAATATCCTGGCTAAATAGCTTCTCATAGTTAATCAAAGTCGGGGCGGACAGACTTGAACTGTCGACCTCAGCGTCCCGAACGCTGCGCTCTAGCCAAACTGAGCCACGCCCCGTATTTCGCTATGCGTGGCGAATCCTCCAGCTATGCCATCTTATAGAGGAGACCACGCCCCGCAATAAATATTCTTAAATTATCTTATAATTATATCAGAAATTTATTGAGTTAGCAACGATTTGATGGTCGGAGACCCACCGGGCAATTCGTATTTGCTGATTATGTCCTGGTTACCTTCATTCCTTTTAAGCAAAATAACGCAAGCATCATCAATGTATACCGCTGCCCATTGAGGATCGGATAAACGCCGGATTAAAAAACCCTGCCCCCAGGCAGTATAGACTCTGTGGTAGAAAAAAATGGCATTAAAACCGTAGCGGCTCTCTGCCTCTCTCCATCTTTTTTCGTTTACCTGAAGGCCGATATCCATATCCCTGAAAAATGAAGCAGGATAAGCTTCCGGACGGTTATCTACAAAGACGCGCTCCTTCGGGAATAAATAATAAATCAAATACCCGCCGACATCAAAGTTGTTCAGAATGGGGCCCTGTATATCCGCTTTCTTAAAAAAATCAATTGCCTGTGTAGACCCTCCGCTTAAACCAATACCTAAAGAACTCCGCCTTGGCCAGTATTCCGGATTAACCAAAAATATACTTAGGCAAATTGAAATAAATAAAGCGCCCCTGAAGCAATAGTCTCTAACGCTGTCCGCTTCCCTTTTCATTATATTACGCAGGTTATTGGCTGCTATCGGCAAAGCAAAAAAACCGAAAGGAGCGAAATTGCGGACTGCTAAAATTCCCATAGCGCCAAAGAGCAAGGTAAGTATAAAATTAGCTATTGAGAAGCCTTCCTTTTTTACTATTTGTCTGATAAGAACGTATAACCAGCTTAATAACAGCAGTATAAAAGCCAGCTCAAAATAGATCAAGGGAAGAAAATCGATAGACTTGGTTTTTGCTATAACATAAACCGGCTGCATCTCCACAATATCGCATCCGTAAGCGCCTATTATCCGTAAAGGATAGAAAACGCCGGCTGAGCCTGCCGGATTTAGAAAAGCGCAGCTAAATGTAAAAATCAGGCAGAGGGCTAATTTTTTTATGCGGATAAATTCATCTTTTCCTTTCCTTGCTAAATAAATAATCGAATATTCCGATAAAAACGCCGCAATAAGCAGCAAGCCGATAAAAAAGTATATATGGACATTAACCCAAAGGATCTCCAGCAAGGGAAGTAAAAAAAGCCAACGCCAGCTGATCCTTGAGGCTTTAAAATTCCATAGTACCCAAAGAAATACCCCGCTAAAAAAATAACTGAACACTTCCGGCCTGATCTCGCCGCGGCTGGCAATCACCGGGATCATGACAACCGACACCAGAGAAGCTATTTCGAAATTAGAATACCTCCAGGCCAGGCTGAAAAACAACAAAAAAGTAGCGATGCTTATGGCGAAAAAAAAGATAGAAAGCCCGTTGAAACCTGCCAGTTTTTGTATCAGGAAAAAGATAACTCCGCTTGCCCAATGATGATTGATACAGGGATAATCAGGATAAGTATAAGAATAATAATTCGTCTGCGGTATGGAAAACCCCTGGAAAAATAATTCACCCGCCTTTAAAAGCCTGCCTAAGTCTGCGACAAAAAAATTAATATCGCGGCCGAGGAAAATCCCATACATAGTAAAAATGAAGATCAGGATAAAAGACCTGAAAAATACCCTGGAGAATTTCATGAAGTTTTGGCGGATTTAGCGAGGATATCGAACTCGATATTTACTTTATCGGATGGCCCTTTAAACCCCAGAGTAGCATTCTTGAGGGTATGAGGAATAATGTAAACAGTAAAACTGCCGGATTTTTTATCAACTATAGTAAGGCTGATGCCGTCTATGGCAACCGACCCTTTTGGCATAATATACTTTATAAATTCCACGGGGCAATTAATCTCAAAAGCTAAATTATTATTTATGTAATTTCTCTTACGGATAACCCCCATGCAATCTACGTGGCCGGTAACAAAATGCCCGGAGAGCCTGCTGCCGATCTTCAGGCTTCTCTCAAGATTAACTTTGCTGCAAGGCCTTAAAAGCCCCAGGTTAGAAACCTTTAAGGTTTCAGGCATAACTTCAAAAGCCAGGATTCCCGGATCCTTTTTTATTACAGTCAGGCAAACCCCGTTCAGCGCAATACTATCGCCTATCGCGGTTTCTTCCAGGACTCTATCCGCCCTTACCTCAAAAAGAGCAAGATTACCTCTCCTGGATACCGCTTTAATTTCCCCCAACTCTTCGATTATTCCGGTAAACACCTATTTAATATACCCTTCTATCAAAAAATCTTCGCCAAAACGCTTCAGCATAATATCGCTGACCTTAATCGCGTTATCTATGCGCGATATGCCCTGGCCCATAACCGCGCTGATCGCCTCTTTACCGCCGATGATCTTCGGGCTGACAAAAAATAACACCTTATCTACAAGCCCTTCGTCAAACAAGGCGCCGTTTAATGTCCCGCCGCCTTCAACCAGTATATTTGTTATCTCCATCATGGCTAATTTTTTCATCATATCTTTCAGGTTGATCTGGCCTGATTTTTCTTTAACTTCCAAAATTTTTGCTTTCTGGGAGAGGGCTTTTTTATTTTCCGTTTCCTGCCCCGGGGCATTTGGCAGGGTGACGATAATAACCTTGCTATTCTTTGAGAATATATTCGCGTCTTGTTTGGTGCTCAACCGGCTATCCACGACAATTTTTGCCGGTTGTTTTTTTGAAAACCAGGCATCCAGCCTGGGGTTATCCCTTAAAACCGTATTGACTCCTATCATAATCGCGTCATAATCCTGGCGCAGCTTGTGCGCGTAGCCCCTGGATTTATCAGAAGTTATCCATTTAGAATCGCCGGTCCTGGTAGCAATTTTCCCGTCTAAAGACTGGGCCACCTTGACCGTGACAAACGGCATCCTTTTGCTGATATACTTTATGAAGGCTTCATTTATTTTCCTTAATTTGCCTTCTAAAATCCCTACCTCTACTTTTATTTTATTCTGTCTAAGCAAATTAACGCCCCGGCCGTTATTCAAAGGATTGGGATCAATCATCCCGATAATGACTTCTTTTATGCCGCTCTTGATTATCCTGTCCACGCATGGCGGCGTCCTGCCGAAATGAGCGCAAGGTTCCAGGGTCACATATAATGCCGCTCCTTTTGAACTTTTTCCCGCCTCGTCAAGGGCGATCACTTCTGCATGCGCCGAACCTGCTTTTTTATGATACCCCTTTCCGATAATCCTGCCGTTCTTTACCACTACTGCCCCCACCATCGGATTAGGCGAAGTCTCGGCCTTAGCTTTTAAAGCTAACCGCATAGCCTTATTCATAAAATATTCATGATTCTTCTTCATAACGCGCCATCCTTAGCGGCCTTTAACTTTTCTACTAACTCGTAAGGCAGCTTCATGCATCCGATTTTGACATCCGGCTTTGCCTTACCGTGGCAATCCGAGCCTCCGGTCGCCAATAGATTATGCTCCCGGGCAATATTAAGATAGAAATTTATCATTGATTGCGAATGCTCGGGATAATACACCTCAAGCCCCATAATCCCCCAATCGATGAATTTAGGTATCAGGTCATCGTTATGAAAAGTATAGGGGTGGGCTAGAACAGGAATACCCTTTGCTTCCTTGATCAACCTTATCGCCTCTTCCGGAGAAAATTTAAAGCCCAGGCAGTAGGCAGGGCACTTATCGCCGATATATTTTCGAAAGGCCTCAAAAATAGAATCTGCTTTTTTCTCCTTCACCAGGGCTCTGGCAACATGTAATCTCCCCACCGTGCCTTCCCCGGCAATACTAAAGACAGCCTCTGGCTTTAGGTCTATCCCGATTCCTTTTAATTTTTCAATTATCTTATGGATACGTTCAACGCGGTTTTTCTTCAAAACATCTAATCTTTTAATCAATGAACTGTCTTTATGATCGATTAGATAGCCTAAGATATGCACCTCCAAACCTTCGTATTCGGCGGAAAGCTCTATCCCCGGCAAGACTTCAATATCTTTTATTTCGGCTGCCGCCATGACAGGAGTGAGCCCATCGGTCGTATCATGGTCGACCACCGCAATCGCGGAGAGGCCGGCCCTCTGGCTGGCTGAAATAAGCTCTTCCGGCGTATAGGTACCGTCGGAGAATACGGTATGTAAATGCAGGTCTGCAGACTTCATTTATCTTTTTCTAACTTGATTTTGTCCAGTATGGCGTTAACGAACTTGCCTGCCTCAATGCCTGAATATTTTTTGGCAAGCTCCACTGCTTCGTTGATAGAAACCTTCGGCGGGATATCATCGCGGAAGATAATTTCAAAACAACTCATCCTCAGTATATTCCTGTCTACCACTGCCATGCGCTCAAGCTGCCAATTAGTGGCATATTGGACGATCTTGGCGTCAATGGTCTTTAAATTTTCCGCTACGCCCTTGACCAGCTCGGCGCTAAAACTCTTCAGCTCTTCATTGATTTCGTCGCCTTGCGCCTGCCAAAAATTAATCAGCACAGCCTCGTAAGCGTCATGAGTAATATCCATCTGGTAAAGGATCTGTAAAGTGAATTCCCGTGCCTGGGTGCGTTTGCGCATACTTTAAAACCTACTTAAGCTGGGTTAATAAATTTGCCATTTCAATGGCAGAAAGAGCGGCATCCCTGCCTTTATTGCCATCTTTTGTCCCGGCGCGCTCAATCGCCTGTTCTATGGTATCTGCGGTGATCACACCGAAGATCACCGGTAATCCGGTATCCTGCGAAACCTTGGCTATTCCTTTGGCTACCTCTGCAGCAATATAATCAAAATGCGGGGTAGAGCCGCGGATCACAGTCCCCACGCAGATTATGGCGTCGTATGATTTTGCCTTAGCGATCTTCTGGGCGGCAAGCGGAATTTCAAATGCCCCGGGGACCCAGGTTACTACTATGTCCTTGTCATCTGCGCCGTGCCTCACCAGGGTATCAACACAACCGGAAATCAAATCCTTGGTGATAAAATCATTGAAACGTGAAGCGACAATACCGAACTTCTTGCCTTTTGCTATCAAGTTACCCTCGATTATCCTTGTCATTTTTCCTCCCTCTTTGGTTTATAAGTTTAAATCGTGGCCTAGTTTTTCTTTTTTGGTCTTAAGGTAATTATAATTCGAAGGATTGGGTTCGGTTTCCAAAGGGATTCGCTCTACAACACGCAAGCCGTAACCCTCCAATCCTACTATTTTACGGGGATTATTGGTCAGTAGCCTGATATTTTTAATCCCTAAATCGACCAGTATCTGCGCGCCTATCCCGTAATCACGCAAGTCAGCCTTATGCCCCAACGCCTCATTTGCTTCAACGGTATCCAACCCTTTATCCTGCAGGCCGTAAGCCTTAATCTTGTCCACAAGGCCGATGCCGCGGCCCTCCTGGTTCATGTAAAGAATAACTCCCTGTTTCTCTTTTCCTATAATCTCCATCGCCTTATTCAGCTGGCGGCCGCAATCACAACGCAATGATCCAAATACATCCCCGGTCAAACATTCAGAGTGGACACGCACCAGCACCGCCTCTTTGCCCAATTCGCCCATAGTAAGCGCAATATGGACCTTGGCATTGGTAGAATCCCGATAAATAATCAAGTTGTACCTGCCGAATTCAGTAGGCAAGACCGTCTCGGCAAGCCGCTCGATTAATTTTTCAGAGCGCCTGCGGTATTCGATAAGGCTGGCAATAGAACAAATCTTCAGGGAATGCCGCTTGGAAAATTCCAATAGCTGAGGAAGGCGGGCCATGGAGCCGTCGTCATTCATAATCTCGCAGATTACTCCGGCAGGATATAACCCGGCCAATTTCGTAAAATCTACGGCTGTTTCTGTGTGCCCGGCCCTGACTAAAACCCCGCCCCGGCGGGCCTTAAGAGGAAAGACATGCCCCGGCCGGATCAGATCTTCGGTTTTAGCCTGCGGATTTACCAGGACTTCTATCGTACGGCTGCGGTCATGCGCGGATATGCCGGTGGTAATACCCCGGCTGGCATCCACAGAAATCATCCAGGCAGTTTTAAAAGGGTCTTCTTTCCCGGGATGCTTTAACATCGGCTCTAAATCAAGCTGCTTCAACCTCTCTTCTTCCATAGGGACACAGATAAGCCCGCGGCCGAATTTGGCCATGAAATTTATATCTTCCGGCCTGGCAAAAGAAGCGGGCATCACCAGGTCCCCTTCATTCTCGCGGTCCTCGTCATCTACCACAATGACCATTTTGCCTTTTTTCAGGTCGTCTAATATTTCTGGGATGGTATTGAACATAGGATATACAAATTAAAACCCGAAGATGATCTTCGGGCATGGATTTTTAATCTTCTTCCATCTGGACTTTATGCGTTTTCCACGCAACCATCGGCTCTGGAATTTTACCAGATCTGCCCACCAAAATCATGCGGTGGGCTCGCGGGCTTAACCGCCGGTCAGGAATTTCACCTTACCCTGAAGATTAAGTCCAATATAACATAAAATCTTGTGTTGTCAACAGGTTTAATCTGAGCTAAAATAGCTGGTAACCGGAGGAAGAATGCGAAAAATCATATTAAAAATACACGATTTACTGATACAAAAAGAAAAAACCATTGCCGTGGCTGAATCTTGCACCGGCGGCTTATTATCGGCTTTACTCACCCGGGTATCCGGCAGCTCGCAATATTTTATGCTGGGGGTAACCTCTTACAGCAATAGTGCCAAAACGGCTATTTTAAAAATTCCCAGCATGGTTATTGCCAAAAACGGGGCAGTTTCCAAAAATGTAGCCGACAGAATGGCAGCATCAGTAAGAAGATTAGCCAAAACCGACTTTGGCATAGGAATAACCGGGATCGCCGGGCCCACAGGAAACTCTCCCGCAAAACCAGTAGGCACTGTATTTATTGCCATAGACAGCAAAACCAAAAAAATCTGCAACAGGTATATTTTTAAGGGCAGCCGGGAAGCAATAAGAGAAAAGGCCGCTTTAAAAAGCCTGGAATTGTTAGAAAAAATACTCTAAAAATGAGGACTTTTATCGCTATTGAATTACCGAAGGCAGTTAAGGATTCACTGGCCCGGCTGGAAGAACGACTAAAGAAAACCGGGGCGGATGTTAAATGGGTAGAACCACGAAATATTCATTTGACCTTAAAATTCCTTGGCGAAGTTGACCAGCAAAAATTAGAGAAGATTAACCAAGCCCTAAAAAGTATCGCCGGAGATAAAAAAACTTTCCACATGCGCGTATCTTCTATCGGGGCTTTCCCTAAAATAAACTCTCCCAGGATCATCTGGGTAGGAATCGATAAAGGCGATAACGAAACCAAAGAAATAGCCGAAGGCCTGGAAGAAAAACTTGCCAAACTTGACATCCCTAAAGAAGACCGGCCATTTTCTTCGCATATCACCATAGGCAGGGTTAAATCAACCTTGAACCGGGATAAATTGATCCGGGAGTTAACTGCTGCGGAAGATATTCTTAAAACGGAGAATCTTGAATTTACCGTGGAGAGAATTACTCTTTTTCAAAGCACCCTAACACCCGGCGGCCCTATCTATGAACCCCTGAAAACCGCCGACCTTACTACTATCTGAAGGATTATATTAGTATATAACCCGGCAATAATATCATCACTCATTATACCAACGCTTCCTTTTAAATTCTGCAGGGGCCCTGCCGGATACGGCTTCATAGAATCAAGTATGCGGAAGAGGCAAAAACCGATAACCGCTAATCTTAAATCATAAGGCAGGAATGCCATGCTCAAAAGCATCCCCGCTACCTCGTCTATCACGATACATCGAGCGTCCTTTTTATTCAACAGCCTCTCTGCCGGGCCGGAAACCAAAAAACCCAAAGCTAAAAGCAGCACGGTAGCTAAGGCATAAATAAGCACACTGTCTTTGACAATGAAATACAAGCATAAACCGGCTATGCTGCCAAAAGTCCCCGGGATAAACGGCAGGTAGCCGACATAGAAAAAAGTACTTAAGATCAATAAGGTATTCTTCTTAAGGGCATCCATAAAAAGATTTAAAATCTGGCGATTATTTTACGGTTTTCCCAGAGATAGGAAAAGCCCGAATAAAGGGTAAGCCCGACGGTAAACAACATCAGGACATATATGCTTTGGCGGAAAAATTTCTCCCAGTCCGGATTCCAGGTAAAGTACCTGAGCATTATTTCTTTGGAAACAATAAAACCCAATATGACAAATATGACTAACATTTGAGATACTGTCTTATGTTTTCCCGCCCGCGCCGCGGACAATACTTTGCCTTTATTAAGCGCAAACAGGCGCAATGAGGTAATCAGTATTTCGCGGGATACGATAATAACGAACATCCAGGCCTCGATTATCTGCATCTGCACAAACGCAGCAAATGCCGCCAGCACAAGGATTTTATCTGCGATGGGATCCATCAACCTGCCGAAATCGGTGACCATATTCCTTCTGTGCGCGATCATCCCGTCAAAGAAATCCGACAAAGCCGCAAGTATAAAAATAATCAAACTTAAGACTTTTGCCCAAAGGCCGTGGCAAAATAAAAAGAACATAAACACAAAAGTAAGTACAATTCTGAGCATTGTTATCTTATTTGCGATATTCATATTTAGACCTCTTTTCCCGCTAGATCATACTCTAGGGTATCGTTAATTTTTACTTTCACAAAATCGCCCGGACGCAGTTTTCTCTCTGAACTGACAAAAACAAGGCCGTCTACCTCCGGGGCATCATATTGGCTGCGGCCTAAATAGCCGCCCTCTTTTTCTTCGTCTATCAAAACATCTATTGTTTTTCCCAGGAATTTTTTGTTTACTTCCCGGGAGATATCCTGCTGAAGGGACATAATCATATTAAAGCGCTCTATTTTTACTTTTTTGGGTATCTGTTTTTTAAAACCTGCAGCAGGGGTACCTTCTTCTCTTGAATAAACAAAAGCGCCTAATCTGTCAAATTTTACCTCTTCCGCAAACTTTAATAATTCCCTGAATTCCTTATCCGTTTCGGAAGGAAAACCGGTAATCAATGATGTCCTAAGGCCCACACCCGGGATGGTTTTTCTTATTTTCTCGATCAGCCGGATAATATCTTCCTTCTTTGTGCCCCTGTTCATCAACTTTAAGATACGGCTATTTATGTGCTGGACGGGTAAATCAATGTATTTGCATACCCGGGGCAGGTCCCGGATCAATCCCAATAAATCGTCGGTAAGGCGGTTAGGATGCAGATAAAGCAGCCTTATCCATCCGATGCTTTTCGCCTCCCTGGCTATCCTGGCTAAAAGTTCCGGCAATGCCTTCCTGCCGTATAAATCCAGCCCGTAACCGGTAATATCCTGCCCGATAATATTTAATTCCGAAATCTTTTCTTTATCAAATTGCGCTGTTTTTCTAAGCGCAGAATCAATATCCAGGCTTGCAAATTTACCTTTTATCCCGGGAATGGCACAATAGCTGCAGCTATTTACGCACCCCTCGCAAATCTTTAAATAAGCATAATGCCGGGGTACGAGGGGAAAACGCTGCTGGCTGTGGTTCAAAGACATTGCCCCCACCAGGCAATCAATTTCAGGCAGTTCTTTGATTAAAGCATCCCGGTAACGCTGGCTGAGGCATCCGCAGACGATTATCTTCTTTATTCTGCCTTTTCTTTTTAAATCTACCAGGCCCAATATTGCGTCTATAGATTCAGATTTTGCTTCCTCAGTAAAAGCGCAGGTATTTACAATCGCCACATCAGCTTTTTCTATATCTACGACCGGATAACCTTTAAAATTGAGCCTTCCTAAAATGGCCTCTGAATCCACCAGGTTCCTTGGGCAGCCAAGGCTCAATATGCCGATTTTCTGCTTTTTTCCCATTATTGGACCGTCAAGCCTTCCCTATTTATCAAAATATTCTTACGCGCTTGGGCCCTTTTTCCTAAAGACGAAATACGCTCTCCATTAACTACCAGTTCTACTGCTCCGGCATTACCCAGAGAAAGCTCTATTTTTTCTTTTGCCTGCCAACTTTCAGATTTACCTTTGCGCAAAACACCGTGAAAAATAAGCCTGCCGTCTGCCTTCAAGGTCACCCAACAATTCTCTCTGGCCAGGATACCTAACCTTATCTCGGAGGCAGCGTATTTTTGGGGGGCTAACGCGGGTTGCTTGGGCTTAACCGCCGCGGGGATAACTTTCCTTACCTGGGCTATTTGAAGTTTCTTTTTTGCCCTATCCGGCACAACCACAGCCAGATTATCTTTCTTTGACCCGGGACGGCCCTTGAATAAAAAAAGCTCACCTAAACTGAATAAACCGACCGCGAGAAAAACAACTACCAAGCCGATTATAATACTTACCCCTATCTTCCTATCAGGGCTTAAAAACTCAAATTTATTAGAGCTGGGCTCAAGAAAAGGCGCAGGAGCCTCTTTTAAATTCGCGGCCTTTACTGCCGGCGGCTGCTCTTTGTAACCGGCCATATACTCTTCAAGATTTATCCCTAAAAAATTAGAGTAAATTTTTAAAAAACCTTTTACATATATCGGGCTTAAATTAATAAAATTTTCTTCTTCAATAGCGCTGAGAATGTTTATATTGATTTTCGTTTTTTTCTGCACATCTTCCAGGGTGAAACCTTTCTCTAGTCGCGTTTTTTTTAGGACTTTCCCGATAGGTTCCATAATAGTTATTTATTTTCCTCCTGCAACAGGTCTTTTTCCAGCCAGGATTCCCTGTCCACCAGGATTTTACGGGGCTTGCTGCCTTCAAAAGGCCCTACCAGGCCCTCCAGTTCCATAGCATCAATAATCCGGGCTGCCCGGGTATAGCCTAAACGCATCCGCCTCTGCAATATTGATACCGATGCCTGGTTACTCTCCATAATCACCCTGACTGCCTGGTCGTAAAGCTCGTCTTTTTCTCCGTTAGTCAAAGTGGATTTTTGCTGTTCCTTCAAAATTTCTTCATCATAAACCGGCTCGGCCTGAGATTTGATGAAATTCATCACCTTCTCAATTTCTATATCGCTCACCAAAGTCCCCTGGATGCGGTTTAATTTTGATTCTCCGGGGCGCAAAAATAACATATCGCCTTTTCCCAAAAGTTTATCCGCGCCGTTCATATCCAGCACCGTGCGCGAATCTACTTTTGAGGCGACCTTAAAAGATATGCGCGCAGGCAGGTTCGCCTTGATCACTCCGGTGATAACATCTACCGATGGCCTCTGAGTAGCCAATATCAGATGGATCCCTACGGCGCGCGAAAGCTGGGCCAGGCGGGTAATAGCATTTTCAATCTGGTCCGGAGCAACGCTCATCAAATCCGCAAACTCGTCAATAATAACAATAATGTAAGGGATCTTCTCCTGCTTTTCATTATAAGCCTCAATATTCCTTGCCCCTGCCTTTGCCAAAAGTTGGTAACGCCCTTCCATCTCGCTTACTACCCAGTTAAGCGCCATAGAAGCCTTTTTGGCGTCGGTTACCACCGGGCATAAAAGATGCGGCAACCCGTTAAAAGGCATCAGCTCCACCATCTTAGGGTCAATCATCAGAAATTTTAAATCATTGGGAGAATTCTTAAAAAGCAGCGACAATATTAAAGAATTAACGCAGACAGTCTTGCCGGAACCGGTCGTGCCGGCAATTAAAAGATGCGGCATATCATCCAAATCAGCGACTACCGGCTGGCCGGTTATATCTTTACCTAATGCCAGGGTCAAATTTGATTTTGCTTCCTGGAACGCCCCCGAAGCTAACACTTCTTTCAAAACCACAAAGCTGCCTTCCATATTAGGGACTTCCACCCCTACTTTACCTTTGCCCGGAATAGGAGCTAATATCCTTACTGACTGGGCTTTCATACTTAGCGCGATGTCATCGCTCAAGGCCACGATGCGGTTCAGCTTTACTCCCGGCGCAGGCTCAAGCTCATAACGGGTGATCACCGGGCCGCGTTCTATATCGGTAACCTTAGCGGATATCCCGAAATCTTCCAGGGTATCCTCTAAAATCCTGGCGCTGCCTTCCAGATCTTCTTTGATCTGCCTGGCCTCAAACGGCGGAGGAGTATCCAATAAATCTAAAGCCGGCAGCTGATAATCGCCGATCTTTAATTCCTGAGGCCTGGCTTTAACTTCCATCACCGGCGTTTTCGTTTTTATTTGGATCTTGGGCTTGGCGGCCAGGGTATCCGAAGGCGCTGTTTTAATTTTTTCCGCAGGCAATACGGCTTTCTTAACCGCGGGGCTGGTTTTAACCCTTACCGTAACCGGCTTATCGTTTCTCCCGAATTTTAAAATAGACCCCAAAATAAACTTACTCTTACTCAGGGTATTTATAAATAATGAGGAAATCAGGATCTCCGTGACTAATGCCAGCGATAAAATAATAAAGGTAGTAAAAATAATAAATCCTCCCAACCGGCTGAAATAGGCGGTGGCAAAATTAGAGAGGACAAAACCAAAGAATCCTGATGAATAAAACCTGGTATACTCATTCCCCAGGTTAAACATGCCGATAAACGAACTTAAGGAAAATAATAGAATGAATATGCCTACCAACCTTGGTATGCTGAAATACGGGGTTTGCTGACGGAAAAATTTTACGCCTAAGAGAAGTACTAAAAGGGGAACGACAAAACTAGTGGGCCTGCCGAATAAAAGGATGATTACTCCACCCAAATAAGCGCCGAATATGCCGAGAAGGTTCTTGGGAGGGGTGTTTGGGAAAGAGGTGTAGAAAGATAAATCAAGACGGTCAAATCTAATCAGGCTTGCTAAGACCATTAGCCCTAAAGCAAACAGGATTACGCCCTTTATTTCATTTAATCTTCTTTCTCTCACCTTAAGTGCTCTGTTCCGCCTGAGCCTGTTTCCTGCTTAGATTAATCCTGCCTAGCTCATCTATGCCGATGACTTTAACTTTGATTTCATCGCCGATCTTGACTACTTCTTCCACGTTCTTTACAAAATGATCGGACAACTCCGAAACATGGACTAATCCTTCTTTGCGGGGCGCGATCTCACAGAAAGCGCCGAAAGCCATTATGCGTTTTACTTTTGCCAAATATATCCGGCCTACTTCAACATCATCGGTGATTGCCTTAATCATCCTGATTGCATCGGCAGATTTATTGGCCTCGGTAGAGCCGACTAAGACAGTACCGTCATCTTTAATATCTATACTTGCGCCGGTGGCGGCGATTATCGCTTTAATCGTCTTTCCGCCCGGGCCGATAAGTTCGCCTATTTTTTCGGTATTTATCTTGAGCACATCTATACGCGGGGCATAAGACGATAATTCTTCCCGCGGAGAAGCAAGCGCCGCATTCATTTTATCTAAAATAAACAGCCTTCCTTCTTTTGACTGCTCCAAGCACTTCATTAACAGTTCCGGAGAAATCCCGTCTATTTTTAAATCCATCTGCACGGCGGTCATCCCCTGTTTGGTCCCGGCAACCTTAAAATCCATATCCCCGAAATGGTCTTCTAAGCCCGCGATATCGGTCAAAATAACCGCTTTTTCGCCTTCCTTAACCAGACCTAGCGCCACTCCGGCAACAGTATCTTTTATGGGAACGCCTGCATCCATCAATGATAAGGTAGTAGCGCAGACCGTAGCCATACTTGATGAACCGTTAGATTCCAAAATCTCAGAGACTACCCTGATAGTATAGGGAAATTTTTCCTTAGATGGCATGACTGCTGAAAGAGATTTTTCCGCCAAAGCGCCGTGCCCGATTTCTCTGCGGCCCGGCCCACGCATAGGCGCTGTTTCGCCTACGCTAAAAGGCGGAAAACTGTAATGAAGCATAAAAGTTTTATATTTTTTCCCCTCTAATGCCTCTACAAGCTGCTCATCATCACCGGTGCCTAAAGTAGTAACTGCCAGGCTCTGTGTCTGGCCGCGGGTAAAAAGGCTTGAACCGTGAGTACGGGGTAATACCGAAACTTCACAGCTAATAGGGCGGATCTCCTTAAAACCTCTGCCGTCTAAACGTGTATTATCTTTCAGGGTTTTATCCCTTATTTCCTGTTTTTCAACTTCTGACAAAGCAATCCTCACATCAGCAGCACTGCAAGTCTCGCTGACAAAACTATCTTCTAATTCCTTGGTTAAAGCATGGATCTGTTCAACCCTGGCTTCCTGATTAGTCAGTTTATAAATATTCTTTAATTTCCCCGCCGCAGCAGCTTCGACTTTCTTCTTAAGCTCTGGGTCGGTCTTTTTATATTGCACAACTGCCTTGGATTTACCAAATTTTTTTACGAAATCTTCCTGGAAAAGTATTACGTCCTTAAGAAAATCCATCCCGAATCTCACCGCTTCCAGATATACCTCTTCGGAGACTTCTTTTGCTTTAGATTCGAGCATGACTATGCCTTTTTTATTAGCCACTATGACTACATCTAAATCGGCAGTTTCTAATTCCGCGTAGGTAGGATTAAGTATGAATTCATTATTAAGCCTGGCTACCCGGCAACAGGCTATCGGCCCTTCAAAGGGTATATCCGAAATGGATAATGCCGCTGAAGCACCGGTGACCGCTAAAATATCCGGGTCGTTTTCTCCGTCGCTGGATAAAACCACGGCGATGATCTGGACTTCATTTAAGAAGCCTTCGGGAAACAGGGGGCGGATAGGACGGTCAATGAGCCGGGCGGTTAAAATCTCGCTTTCCGAGGGCCTGCCTTCTCTTTTAAAGAAACCTCCGGGAATCCTTCCGGCAGCGTAGGTTTTCTCCTGGTATTCCACGGTCAGGGGAAAGAAATCCTGGCCTTCCCTGATTTCTCCCGACATACAGGCAGTTACCAACACAACCGTACCGCCATACTGCACGCAAACCGCGCCGTTGGCTTGCTTTGCCATCTTACCTGTCTCTAAAATCAAATCGTTCCTGCCAAACTTTAATTTAAGGATATTCTCTTGCATAATTAGTCTTTCTTAAGGATAAACACTGGTTTATTTTCTCAGGCTTAATTTCTCTAAGACTTCTTCGTATTTTTTGACGTCTTTTTTCTTGAGATAATTGAGGAGCCGGCGGCGCCTGCCAACGAGACTAAGCAAGCCGCGGCGAGAATGGAAATCTTTCTTATGCTGCTTAAAGTGATCTCCTAAACTATTGATCCTTTCGGTTAATATCGCAATCTGGACTTCAGCTGAACCGGTATCCTTGGCATGAATTTTGAAATCGTCGATAATTTTTGTCTTTTTTTCTTTTACTAAAACCAATCCTTGTCACCTCCTTTAACTTTCTTGATTATTATACGCTACTTTATTTCACAAGTCAACATATTCTATACTACGCTAATCTTTCTGCTCCTTGGATTTTATGGCTTTCTCTACAGACGCTACCAGATCGTTCTTGGTTATAGGTTTCACCAGATAATCCACAATCCCCAGCTTATAAGCCTTGACCTTATCCACATCCTTATCCAAACCAGAAAGTACTATAATAGGCGTGCCCATTCCTACAGCATCGCTATCCAGCATCTCGCATACTTCAAATCCCCCGATATCCGGCATTAAGAGGTCAAGCAGGATAACGTCCGGCTTAAATGCGTGCACATGAGTGAGGATATCTTTAGCCTGCGATAAAATCTTGACCTGGTAATCATTCGTACTTTCCAGGAGTAACTTTACCGTCCCGGCTACGCTTTCATCATCATCAACTACTAATATTTTTTTCTTCATAGGGTTTAATTTTTAATTATAACACATCCCGATGAAAATACAATCAAGAAATCCTGTTCTTCTTCATCTGCCAGAGGACCCAGAATCCTGCCACCAGGCAGATCAACATCGAAATAACCGCGTCAAATCTTAACATGGAGGCGATGGCAGTATCGTATTGTAACAACCTCATCTTGTCCAAGAGATAATTCCAGTCATGTATTACATTCTCCACGCCAAAAGGGCTGACCAAAGGAAGGCTCATCAGGCGCGCGTCAGCCAGATAGGTAGCCACATTAAAAAGATTCGTGGATAACCAGCCAAAACAAAGGGTAATCGCGAAAAAGTCGCCCTGGTGATAGAAATTCACCATTAAAATAACCGGGGCGGCCAGCTGCAGCGCAGTCCCACCCAGGATCCCTACGAACTCTCCTAAGGGCGAAAAAAGAAAGTGCCCCAGTTCATGTACACCCAGATTGACCGGGGCAAGAATGCTTCCGTATGTGGGGCTATTTAAATGCCTGTAAAAAACATAGCTGAACCAGATCATTAACGGCAGGCGCACCGCCCAACTCCTGCCCTGGCTCCATACCTGGGCCTCATCGCGCATCATCAACAAGAAATTCTTCAGCCTTAAAATTAACTTATTCATTCTATCTGGCGTATCTTGCCGCGAAGCAACTTTTTTTGCGAATGCCTGCGCTTGGCTTCCAAAATCCTCAATTTCAATTTTCTCGGCCTGGCGCGGGCCTGCCTGCGGAGTTTCTCGGCGCGCTGCCTGGCTTCACGCAACCCCTTTAAGACAAACGCTTTAATTTTTTTCGCCAGGAGCTGCCGGGC
>Ga0247841_10003827_pt1 | contig 27029 bp, 23 predicted proteins | sample LaCruzMarch2015__2_FD_192410 | JGI IMG/M metagenome (GOLD analysis project Ga0247841, IMG submission 192410) | Freshwater microbial communities from meromictic Lake La Cruz, Castile-La Mancha, Spain - LaCruzMarch2015_18m | ecosystem: Environmental > Aquatic > Freshwater > Lake | place: Spain... | reverse complement strand
CTGCTTAATTCCTCGGATATCGAAAGGGCGCTTGTGCGCGTTGCCCACGAGATCCTCGAGCGCAACAAGGGCGCCACCAACATCGTCTTCGTCGGCATCAAAACGCGCGGCGTTCCGCTGGCCCAGCGACTGGCCCGCATCATCCGCACCATGGAGCAGGTCGACATCCCGGTGGGCTCGCTGGATATCACCCTTTACCGCGACGATGTCTCATCGCTGAGCTTCAAACACGTTGTCCAGCAGACCTATGTTCCCTTCGACATCACCAGCAAGCAACTGATACTGGTGGACGACGTTTTCTACACCGGGCGCAGCATACGCGCCGCCCTTGACGCGCTGATAGACCTGGGAAGGCCCGAGACCATCCAGCTCGCGGTTCTCATCGACAGGGGCCACCGCGAGCTGCCCATCCGCGCCGATTTCGTGGGTAAGAATATACCTACGGCGCGCAACGAGGAGATCCAGGTTTTCCTGAGCGAAGTCGATGCCGTGGATAAAGTTACGGTTATGAGGACGGAGGGAGGTAAGAATGAGCCTAAGTGAACCGAGACAGGGAGCAGCCACACGTGAGACACTGCCCCGGCTCTCCATAGATTCATGGAGCCACAGGCACGTGCTCGACCTGGACGATTTCAGCCGGGAGGAGACCGACCTCGTGTTCGAAATAGCCGAAGGGATGGTCGAAATACTGGATCGCGATGTTAAGAAAGTGCCCACACTGCGCGGCAAGACCATCGCCACCATGTTCTTCGAGCCCAGCACCCGTACCCGGGCATCCTTCGAACTTGCGGCCAAGTACCTCGGCGCGGATACCATCAGCCTGGATTCGGCAAAGAGCAGCGTGGCCAAGGGTGAATCGCTCATAGACAGCCTGCGCACGCTGCAGGCCCTGGAAGTTGACGTCATCATCATGAGACATCCCTGCTCAGGGGCGCCCTATATCGCCGCCCGTCACCTGGACACCAGCATTATCAACGCGGGCGACGGCTGCCACGCCCACCCCTCACAGGGACTGCTGGACCTCTTCACCATGAAACAGCAGCTTGGTGACCTGAAGGGCCGCAAGGCTATTATTGTCGGCGATATCATGCACAGCAGGGTGGCCCGTTCCAACATCTGGGGCACTCGCCATTACGGCATGAAGCTGGTGCTCTGCGCGCCTCCCACGCTTGTACCGCGCGGCCTGCCCGAGATGCTGGAGAGGTGCGGCCTCAGCCACGTCACAATCGAGCATAACCTCGACAGGGCGCTTGAAAACGCCGACATCGTCATGCCGCTGAGGCTGCAAAAGGAGCGTCAACAAAACGGGCTGATATCATCCCTGCGTGAATACATACAGAGTTACCAGGTCAACCTGCGACGCCTGGCCATAGCGAAGCCGGATGTCCTTGTTATGCATCCGGGACCGATGAACGAGGGCGCCGAGATCAGCCACGAAGTGGCCTACGGGACGAGATCGCTGATCGAGCAGCAGGTCACCAACGGCGTGGCAGTACGCATGGCGCTGCTGTACCTGATTGCAGGAGGAAAGAGCCGGTGAAAGAGAGAAACCTCCTGATTAAAAACGCCCGCATCATCGATCCCGCCGCCGGCCTCGATGAGGTCGGCAATATACTTATCGCCGACGGGAAAATATCAAAGACCGGCAAAGACGTGTCGGCAGCTGGCGCCGCGGTTATCGAAGCGTCCGGATTAATTGCCTGCCCCGGCTTTGTCGACCTTCACTGCCACCTGCGCCAACCCGGCTACGAGGAAAAGGAGACCATCGCCAGCGGCGCTGCCTCCGCTGCGCGCGGCGGTTACACCACGGTTTGCTGCATGCCCAATACCAATCCACCACTGGACGATGCTGCCGCCGTCGGTCATGTCAGGGACATCGCCGCCAGAGAAGCCCCTCTTATCACGATCCTGCCGGTGGGTTGCGTAACCAAAGGCAGGGCAGGCGTGGAGCTGGCCGACATGAGCGAACTGGCCGGCGCCGGCTGCATCGGATTCAGCGATGACGGCAGCCCGGTGAGCAGCGCGCGCCTCATGACTTTAGCCATGCAAAACACCGCCGTGCTCGACCTGCCGGTTATCGATCACTGCGAGGACCTGGAACTATCGCAGGGCGGTCATATGAATGACGGCTGGGTAGCCGCCAGGCTGGGCCTCAAAGGCATACCGGCAGCAGCCGAGGGCGCGATGGTGGCGCGCGATATCGCGCTGTGCGAATTAACCGGGGCCAGGCTGCACGTCACGCACATCAGCACCAAGGGCTCGGTGGAGCTTGTACGCGACGCCAAACGCAGGGGACTCAAACTAACCTGCGACGTTACCCCCCATCACCTCACACTGACCCATGAGCGAGTGATGAAAGCGCAGGCCGGGTTGTCCACGGCGCTTGCCTACGACACCAACGCCAGGGTGAACCCTCCTCTGAGGTCACCCGCTGACATCGATGCGCTGATCCTGGGTATACTGGATGGCACGATCGACGCCATAGCCACAGACCATGCTCCGCACACCATGGAGGACAAGCTCTGCGAGTTTGAAAATGCCGCGCCCGGCATCAGCGGCTTCGAGACCGCATTCGGCACACTGATGGACCTGGTTCACACTGGCAGGATCGACCTGAATGCACTTATCGGTTGCCTGACCACGGGACCGGCGCGGATATTAAGAATCTCCTCGGGCACTCTCCGGCCGGGCGCGCCGGCCGACATCGCGCTGCTCGATACCGGCAGAGAATGGACGGTGGACGTCAAGGACTTCCTTTCGAAGGGCAGGAACACGCCGTTCGACGGATGTAAATTGAAGGGAATGGTTGTGGCTACCGTCAGCCTCGGACGTTTTGCCTACAGGCACAACTCTCTAAGGATATCTTAATGACAATGACAAAAAAGGCCGTCCTCGTGCTCGAGGACGGCACCTTTTACGAAGGGACTTCGTTCGGCGCCGCGGGCACCGCCTCCGGCGAGATCGTTTTCATCACCAGCATGACCGGCTACCAGGAGATGCTGTCCGACCCCTCGTTTGCTGGGCAGGTGGTGGTCCCCACGTACCCGCTGATAGGCAACTACGGCATCAACGACAGCGACTTCGAATCGGCCAAAATCCAGGTCCGCGGCTTTGTTGTCAGGGAATACTGCCCCCAGCCGAGCCACTGGCAGAGCAGGTCGACGCTGAACGACTACCTGGTAAGCGGAGGCATACCCGGCATCAGCGGCATCGATACGCGCAGCCTGACCCGGCATATCCGGTCGCTGGGCGTCATGCCGGCCGTGATCTCCACGGAGCTGACCGTGGGTGAAGCCGTATCCAGCTTGAAGAAGCTGCCGCTTTACGGGGCCACGGATTTTGTCAGGGAGGTCAGCGCACCGGCTCAATACCCCTGGCAAAGCGCCGTTATAAACAGTGATGCGATCAAACTTGTTATCGTCGACATGGGACTGCGCTACAACATAGCGCGCATATTCGACCGGCTGGGCTGCGGGATAACTATAGTACCTTGCACAGCTTCCGCCATAGAGATACGCAAGCTCTCTCCAGACGGTGTGGTTTTGTCCCCCGGACCGGGCGACCCCGCCCTGATGGATTACCTGATTGAGAATGTCCTGCAGTTGCTGGGACAGGTCCCGGTCATGGGCATCTGCCTGGGCCATCAGCTGGTCGGCAGGGCACTGGGCGCCAACACCTTCAAGCTCAAGTTCGGACACCGCGGGGCCAACCACCCCGTGCGCGACCTCGAGAGCGGCAGGGTATATATAACGACACAGAACCACGGGTATGCCCTGGACCTGGAGACCCTGTCCGGCGGACTGGAGGCCAGCCACATCAACCTGAACGACGGCACGGTGGAGGGGCTGCGGCATAAAGATATGCCGCTCATATCCATCCAGTATCACGCTGAAGGCTCTCCCGGCCCCATGGACAGCACCTACCTGTTCCAGCGGTTCATCGACCTGATCAAACAAGGACGGAAAAGTTAGATGGCGAAACCGTCCAAGGTACTGGTCATCGGGTCGGGGCCGATCATCATCGGCCAGGCCGCCGAGTTCGATTATGCCGGTACCCAGGCCTGCAAGTCGCTGCGGGAGGAAGGCATTATCACGGTTCTGGTCAATTCTAACCCGGCCACCATCATGACCGACCAGGGCATAGCGGACGTCGTTTATATCGAGCCCCTCACGGTCGAAGTGGTCGGCAGGATCATTGAACGCGAACGGCCTGACGGGCTTCTGCCCACGCTGGGAGGCCAGACGGGCCTCAACCTGGCGGTTGAGCTGGCCGACGCGGGCATACTGGATAAATATAATGTGCGAATGCTCGGCACACCGTTGGAAAGCATCAAGCAGGCCGAGGAACGCTCCCTCTTTAAAAAGCTCATACAGGATATCGGCGAGCCCATACCCCAGAGCATCACGGCCAACTTAATCGAAGAGGCAGTTGAATTCGCGCACCAGGTGGGGCTGCCGCTGATCATCCGTCCTTCATTTACCCTTGGCGGAACTGGCGGCGGCATTGCCCGCAACATGGAAGAGCTCAAGGCAATCGCGGAGAACGGCCTGGCCGCCAGTATGACAAAGCAGGTGCTGGTCGAGCAGTGCCTGTTCGGCTGGAAGGAGCTGGAATACGAGGTCATGCGCGATGCAGCCGATAACTGTATCACGATCTGCAACATGGAGAACCTCGACCCCATGGGCATACATACCGGCGACAGCATCGTGGTGGCGCCCAGCCAGACGCTCAGCGATAAGGAATACCAGATGCTGAGGTCCGCCAGCCTCAAGATCATACGCGCCCTGGGCATAGAGGGCGGGTGCAACATACAGTTCGCATTGACGCCCAGCCCGGTGGTGGCAGCCAAATGGGCGCCTGACCAGCTCAACGTGAAGCAAAGCGAATATTATATTATCGAGGTCAATCCACGTGTCAGCCGCAGCTCAGCCCTGGCCAGCAAGGCCACCGGCTATCCGATTGCGCGGGTGGCTGCCAAGATTGCGGCCGGCAAGAGGCTTGACGAGATACCCAATAAAGTCACCGGCAAGACCATGGCCGCCTTCGAGCCTGCCCTCGACTATTGCGTGGTCAAGATACCGCGCTGGCCCTTCGACAAGTTCATCACCGGCGACCGCAGCCTGGGAACCCAGATGAAGGCCACGGGCGAGGTCATGGCCATCGACCGCAGCTTCGAGGCCGCCCTGCAGAAGGCGGTGCGCTCCCTCGAATTCGGCAACAAGTCCCTGCTGTGGGAGGGCAAGGACTGGGGCGGCGACGGCACTCTCGAGTCCTTTCCGCTGCAGCCCAATGACCTCAGGCTGTGGGCCGTTATGGCGGCGCTGCGCAGGGGCATAGTGGTAAACGATATCTCCGGCCACACGGGCATTGATCCCTGGTTCATTCAAAAGGCCCTTAATATTGTCGAAATGGAAAGGCGGTTGCTGGCCGAGCCGCTGCAGCGCGACCTGCTGTGGCAGGCCAAGCGCATGGGATTCTCCGACGTCCAGATCGGCACGCTGGCCGACCGGCTGCCGGAACAGGTCCGGGAGACGCGGAAGGAATTGCAGATAAAGCCGGTATATAAAATGGTGGATACCTGCGCGGCTGAATTCGATGCCGAGACGCCCTATTTTTACAGCACCTACGAGAAGGAGAACGAGGCCCTGCCCCTGGACCACAAGAAAGCTCTGGTCATAGGCAGCGGACCCATACGCATCGGCCAGGGGATCGAGTTCGACTACTGCAGCGTGCATTCCGCCTGGGCCCTGCAGGAGGCCGGCTATAAGAGCATCATGATCAACTCCAACCCCGAGACGGTCTCCACCGATTTCGATACCAGCGACCGCCTGTATTTCGAGGCGCTGGACGACGAGAGCGTGCGCAATGTGATCGAAAACGAATCGTTCGTGGACCAGCGCTATATAAGCTGTCCCTCCATCGTGCAATTCGGCGGGCAGACAGCCGTCAACCTAGCCGAGCCGCTGGCCGCCGGCGGGCTAACCATTATAGGTTCCAGCGCCGAGGCAATAGACGTGGCGGAGGACCGCCGGCGCTTTGAGAGTTTCCTCAACGGCTTGGGCATACCCCAGCCACCGGGTGCGGGTGTGACCACGCTCAAGGAGGCCCTCGAAGTAGCGAGCCTGCTGGGCTTCCCGGTGCTGGTCAGGCCCAGCTACGTCCTGGGCGGCCAGGCCATGGAGATAGTTACCAGTGACGAGGAGCTGACCAAGTACATGAAGCGCGCCCTGGATCTGGGCAGCAAACATCCCGTCCTGATCGACAAGTACTTCGAGGGCAAGGAAGTCGAGGTGGACGCCATCTGCGACGGGCAGGACGTGCTTATACCCGGGATCATGGAGCACATCGAGAGGGCCGGCGTGCACAGCGGCGATTCCATCGCGGTTTATCCCGGCCTCAACCTCACCACGCGCGAGGTGGACACGCTGGTCGACTATTCCACCAGGATGGCGCTGGGGCTGAACGTGCGCGGGCTGATGAACGTGCAGTTCGTGATCATGCCAGGAGAGCACAATAGCGAGTCATCCGTATATGTTATCGAAGTTAATCCCCGCGCCAGCCGTACCATCCCCTTCATCTCCAAGGTCACGGGCATCCCCATGGTACGCCTGGCTACCAAGGTCATGCTGGGCATCAGCCTCAAGCAGCAGGGCTATACTTCGGGACTTTTCAAGAAGCGGCGGCTGGTCGGCATCAAGGCGCCCGTTTTCTCTATGTCCAAGCTGACCGGCGTGGACACCTACCTTGGGCCCGAGATGAAATCCACCGGCGAGGTCATGGGCATCGACCACACCTTCGAAGGCGCAATGGTCAAGGCCATGATGGCCGCGGGACTGATCCTGCCTCCGGGCGGGGGCCTGCTTTTCAGCATATCCGATAAGAACAAGAAGGAAGCCCTGCCTCTGATCAAGGGGTTTTACGCTCTCGGATACAGCCTGTATGCCACCGAGGGCACTGCTGCGCTGATCGAGAGCAACAAGATGAAGGTCACGACCACGGGAAAAAAGCTGGGACAGGGAAGCCCCAACGTGCTGGACCTCATCAACTCCGGGAAGGTTACAGGCATCATCAACACCATTACCGGGGGTCGCACCGCCCTGCAGGACGGTTTCCATATCAGGCGCGCCGCCGTGGAAAGGCGCATACCCTGCTTCACCTCGCTGGACACTGCCCGGGCGGGGCTCAGGGCACTGACGCACAGCAGGCAGATCTACAACATCAAGCCCGTAAACGAGTATTTGAGCTGATCGAAATATTGTAGGGAGGTCATCCTTGCCGCGAAGAAACGACATCAATAAGATCATGATCATCGGGTCGGGCCCCATCATCATCGGCCAGGCCTGCGAATTCGACTACTCCGGCACGCAGGCCTGCAAGGCACTTAAAGGCCTGGGTTATGAGATCGTGCTGGTCAACTCCAACCCGGCCACTATCATGACCGACCCGGGCATGGCCCATATAACTTATATCGAGCCACTCACCGTGGCCATGATGGAGAAGATCATCGAGAAGGAGAGGCCGGACGCGCTGCTGCCCAACCTGGGAGGGCAGTCGGGCCTTAACCTCAGTTCCGAGCTGGCCAAGGAAGGAGTGCTGGAAAAATACGGGGTCGAGGTGATTGGCGTGGATGTCGATGCCATACGCAGCGGCGAGGACCGCATAGCCTTCAAGGAGACCATGAACCGGCTGGGCATCGAGATGCCTGAAAGCGAGGCCGTTTACTCCATCGAGGATGCCGAGCGGGTGGCGTCCGAACTGGGCTACCCGGTGGTGATCAGGCCGGCCTATACCATGGGCGGCACGGGCGGCGGGCTGGTCTACAACGTGGAGGAGCTGCGCACGGTGGCCGGCCGCGGCATAGCGGCCAGCCTGATAGGCCAGGTCCTGATCGAGGAATCCGTGCTGGGCTGGGAGGAGTTGGAGCTCGAGGTGGTGCGCGATTCCATGAACCAGATGATCACAGTCTGCTTTATCGAAAACGTCGATGCCATGGGCGTGCATACCGGCGACTCGTACTGCGTGGCCCCCATGCTGACCATAGATCCCAAGCTACAGAAGAGGCTGCAGGATTATTCCTACAAGATCGTGGAGGCCATACGCGTCATCGGCGGCACCAACATACAATTCGCCCACGATCCTAAAACAGGCCGGGTGGTGGTGATCGAGATCAATCCGCGCACCTCGCGTTCCTCGGCGCTGGCCTCCAAGGCCACGGGATTCCCCATTGCGCTCATATCCGCCAGGCTGGCCGCCGGGCTGACGCTGGACGAGATCCCCTACTGGCGCGACGGCACGCTGGAGAAGTACACCCCCTCGGGCGAATACGTAGTGGTCAAGTTCTCCCGCTGGGCTTTTGAGAAATTCAAGGATGCGGAGGACAAGCTGGGCACCCAGATGCGCGCCGTAGGCGAGGTTATGAGCATCGGCAAGAACTACAAGGAGGCCCTGCAGAAGGCTATTCGATCGCTCGAATCCGGCCGTCACGGCCTGGGATTCGCCAAAGATTTCAACAGCAAAACGCTGGATGAGCTGATGGATAGGCTCAAGGAGCCCTCCAGCGAGCGCCAGTTCATCATGTATGAGGCCCTGCGCAAAGGCGCCGGCGTAAAAGCCCTTTACGAGCTGACCTATATCAAGGAATGGTTCATACAGCAGATGAAGGAACTGGTCGAGCTGGAAGAAGAGGTGCTGGCATTCAAAGGCAAGCCCCTGCCTGACGACATGCTCAGGCGGGCCAAGAAGGACGGGTTCGCCGACAAATACCTGGCCCAGATCCTGGGCGTGCCCGAGAAGTCCATCCGGCAGCAGAGGCTGGCGCTGGGTATGAAGGAAGCCTGGGAGCCCGTACCCGTCAGCGGAGTGGAGAACGCCGCGTATTACTTCTCCACCTACAACGCCCCTGATAAGACGCAGAGCAGCAGCCGTAAGAAGGTCATGGTGCTGGGCGGCGGGCCCAACCGTATCGGTCAGGGCATCGAGTTCGATTACTGCTGCGTGCATGCAGCCTTTACATTGAGAGACGAGGGATACGAGACCATCATGGTCAACTGCAACCCCGAGACTGTATCCACCGACTACGATACCTCCGACAAGCTGTATTTCGAGCCGCTTACAGTGGAGGACGTGCTAAGCATCTACGAAAAAGAGAAGCCCGAAGGCGTGATCGTGCAGTTCGGCGGCCAGACCCCGCTCAATATAGCAGGTGAGCTGAGCCAGTGCGGGGTGAAGATACTGGGCACCACGCCTGAGATAATAGACCTGGCCGAGGACCGCGGCAGGTTCAGGGAAATGATGATCAAGATGAAAATACCCATGCCCGAGTCCGGCATGGCCATCGATATAGAGGAGGCCCTCAAGGTTGCAGGCCGTATCGGATATCCCCTGATGGTGCGACCCTCCTACGTCCTGGGAGGGCGCGGCATGCAGGTTGTGCACGACGAAGAGATGCTGCGCGAATACGTTGCAGCGGCTGTCGGGGTGACGCCCGACCGTCCCATCCTGATAGACAAGTTCCTGGAAAATGCTATCGAGGCCGAGGCCGATGCCGTAGCCGACGGCACCGATACATTCGTGCCAGCAATCATGGAGCATATAGAGCTGGCCGGCATACATTCCGGCGATTCATCCTGCATCATCCCGCCGGTAAGCATAGCTAAAAAGCACATGAAAACGATTAACGAATATACGGCCAGGATAGCCGGTGAACTTAAGGTAGTCGGCCTCATGAATATGCAGTACGCCATTGCGCAGGATATCGTTTACGTCCTGGAGGCCAACCCTAGGGCATCCAGGACCGTCCCCCTGGTATCCAAGGTCTGCAACGTTTCCATGGCCCGCATCGCCACGCAGCTTATGCTGGGCAAGAAGCTTAAGGATCTGGGCCTGAGACATCGTATCATACCGCATTACGGGGTCAAGGAGGCGGTTTTCCCTTTCAACATGTTCCCCGAGGTCGACCCGGTGCTGGGTCCCGAGATGAGGTCCACCGGCGAAGTGCTGGGCATGGCCGATTCATTCGGCATGGCCTTCTATAAAGCTCAGGAGGCGGCCAGGCAGCGCCTGCCGGAGAGCGGCACCGTCCTGCTCAGCCTCAACAGCAAGGAGATGCCTATGGTGCTAAACCTGGCAACGCAGTTCAGAGACCTCGGCTTTAGTATCAAGGCCACCAGGGGCACGCACGACTTCCTGTCCGGCCATGGGGTGGACTCGGAGGTGATCAATAAGCAGCATGAGGGCCGGCCCAACATCATCGACGGCATCATGAACGGTGAGATACAGCTCGTGATCAACACTCCCAGCGGCAAGCTCAGCAAATACGATGATTCCTATATACGCAAGACCGCCATCAAGTACAAGGTAACCTATATCACCACGCTGGCGGCGGCGGCGGCGGCGGTGCGCGGCATCGAGGCCTACCAGAAGCACAAGCCCGTTGTGAAGTCGCTGCAGGACTATCATGCAGATATAAAATGAATATTAATAAATTGCACCGAATAGAAACAGGGGTCATATCCAACAGGATGATGCTGGATTACCCGGGCGCCAAATATTTCCTATTACAGGTAAACGCACCCACAATCGCCGCTGAAGCCAGGCCGGGACAGTTCTGCATGCTTAAATGCGGTCCGGATACCCTGCTCAGGCGCCCGCTTAGCATCCACACTGTATATGAAGGAAATGTGTTTTTCCTCTACTCGGTAGCGGACGAGGCTACTCTAAGCAATGATTTAGATTTAAAGCGGCCAACGGAACCATTACCCACCGGAGTAAAAGGAAAACCCTGGTTATCCCATTTATCAGGGGGAGATATAATAAATATCATCGGTCCGCTTGGCAACAGCTTTCATATAGACGAAAAATCGAATAAAATACTACTGGCTGCGGGCGGTATCGGTATAGCCCCGCTGCGTTTCCTTGCAGAAGAAGCTATTAAGCTGCGGAAAGAGGTAACAATTCTCTTGGGTGCACGATATAAAGAAGGCCTCTACCTGGATGACCAATTACCACTGGAAGCTAGAATTATCAAAATCACCGAATTAGACAATAAAGACAAGAATATATTAAAAGGATTATTAACAAAATTCCTCCCAGATTTCTATGAGCACGCGGATTGGATTTATGCCTGTGGTCCCAAGGCAATGCTCCAATCAATGAGTAAACAGATGAAACGCTGCAGAATAACAAAACCGGCGCAGGTTTCCCTCGAGGTGCGCATGGGATGCGGGACAGGCGCCTGCTACGGATGCAGCATCAGGACATTGCGTGGAATGAGGAGAGTTTGCAAGGAAGGCCCCGTTTTCGATATAAAGGATATAATATGGCAGGAGGTTAGCATATGACTGTCAGCTGCAAGAGGATACAGATAAGCACCGGCGGCCGGGGCGAGACCATTAATGTCACCTCGGAAATCGCCCGGGAGGTAAACAACTCCGGCGTCAACAGCGGTGTGGTCACCGTGTTCATTCCCGGCTCCACCGCCGGGGTGACGACCGTGGAGTTCGAGCCGGGCCTCGTCGCTGATATGAAAGATATGTGGGAGCGCATCATACCCGAAGAGATGAATTACGAGCACAACAAGGCCTGGGGCGACGGCAACGGGCACTCGCATGTGCGGGCTTCACTGCTGGGACCATCCATCACCATACCCTTCATCAACAAGCGCCTGACGCTGGGCACCTGGCAGCAGATCGTCATCATCGATTTCGATGCCCGGCCCAGGTCGCGTGAGATTATTTTGCAGATCATGGGAGAATAATATAATCAGATCAATCGTCTGCCTTAGAGGAGGGTAAAATGCCTAATGCACAGTCGCTGGCCATTGTCCTGTTCAGCATACTGGGCTTCTGCGTCTGCCTGGCGCTGGGCGCCTTCGCGGGTAAGAAGGCGGGACCGGGGAAGCTGGTTACCTTCGCCGGTGTGATCGCCTTGATAGCGGTGGTCTGCTATGCAGTATACTCAGCCTATTACTTTATCAACCTGGCGCAATAGCCGCTGGATATGATACATGGAAATTGAGCGATTATGATTCAGAGTTTTCAATGCCCCATCTGCGGCACCCTCAACGCGCTGGGAGAGCCCGAATGCAGCGAGTGCGGCCAGGCCTTCGTTTATAACTGCCCGGTTTGCGGCAGCCCCCTGAACAACCGCTATCCCACCTGCCCGAATTGCCATACGATCTTCAACTGGGGCGCATCCGCCCGGCCGGCCGCCGCTGTCGGGCCGGCTGCCCCACAGAGGGATCCTGATCAGCAGGAAGCCCCGGGCATAAAGCCCGTGCGCAAAGCGGGCGCCGGCGCAGCCGGCTACACGGCCAGGCCGATATTCTGGGTCACGCTGATCGTTATCTGCGCGGTGCTCATTGCCCTGCTCTTGATTGCAGGCACGTGTATTAATAAATAGCCAGGAGGAAGTTATGCCTGATCCGAAGACCATGACCTACATCTTCGCCGTTGTGCTTTTATCCTGCCTCACGCTGTCGCTGGGGGGTTTCCTGGGCAAGAAATTCGAGGTTTTCCGCGTGGTCATCTTCGCGGCCGCCGTGGCGCTGGTGACTATCGTCGTCTTCGCTGTCTATTTCGCCTACCTGGGAATCAGCGGCCAGCTTAAATAACGATATTACCGGAGGATACACGCATCGATGCACACGGGAAAATTCGGCACAGCCATCAACTGCATGGACGGTCGCGCTCAATTGCCGGTGACCGGCTGGATGAAGGCTAAGTACGGCCTCGATTACGTCGATATGATCACCGAGCCGGGCCCGGAGAAAATGTTGTCGCAGGGCAGGCCGGAGCAGGTGGAGTCGATCAAGTCCCGCGTCAGCATATCGGTTACCGCGCATGGCTCGCAGACCATACTTATCGCCGCGCATCACAACTGCGCCGGCAACCCCGTGTCCAGGGAAGAGCACATCCGCCAGGTCAGGGACTGCCTGAAAGTGGTGAAATCCTGGGGCCTGCCCGTCAGGGACATTATCGGGGTATGGATAAACGACGGCTGGGCCGTGGAGCCCATTGATTAGGGCAGGGGGAATGTATTTACTTGCCCATATCGCCTGATGTAGAATTACACGAACTTCCGAGATTTGCCGCCCCGTTATGATAGGAGCGTTAAGATGGAGAAACCGCAATGAGTAAGAGAATTATACTGGCTCTCGCGCTGGTCGCCGTGCTGGCCCTGGTACTGCCTTCCTGTGCCCAGCAGAAAAAAGAGATACTGCCCAGCCAGATGGCCTCCGTCACCCGCGGCGACCTCATACTCTCGGTTTCCTCCGACGGCAACCTTGATATGCCCAACCAGGTGCAGCTGAAATTCGGCACGCCCGGCACCGTCAAGGATATACCCGCCGAGCAGTACAAGCTCAAAGGCAAGCCCGTCAAGGCCGGCACACTGCTGGCCAGGCTCGACAATACCGGCCAGCTTCTCACGGTCAAGGAGGCGCAGTATAGCCTGGAGAAGGCCATCAACGCCGTGGTGCAGACTTGCTGCGGCCCGCGTTACCCGACCTTTTACACCCTGGCCACCGCCCTTATGCGTTTCGAGCAGGCCCAGGCCGAGATAGACAAAGCAAAGGATTACGTGGCCGCCGGGAAGTATCCCGATGCGGCCTCCAATATGGCGCTGGCCAAGTACGACCTGGAAGCCGCCAGGTCTGTTTACGCCGACCCCAAGCTCGACACCCTCCAGACACAGTACAACGACCTCAACCAGCCGGTTCTGGCTTACCCCGCGCTCAAAGAGATCGTGACCGTACTGGAGGCCCAGATCAACAGCCTTGCGCAGGTCCAGAAACTGCTCGAGGAAGGTGACTATTCAGGAGTGTCGCAGGCCCTGGACGACATGGCCACGGCGCTGGAAGACACGCATACCATCGTCAAGCAGAACTCGCGCCTGCCCGGGGCATACACATACCCCGACACCTCCACCTCACTGGCCGTCTCGCGGCAGGTGCTCGACGCCCTCTCCCAGCTCCAGGAGATGCTCTACCAGGACGATTTCGACCGCGTCAAGGTCGCCGAGAAGCTGCGCATGGCGGAACACGACCTGCGCATGAGCAATATGATACTCGACGAGAGTGAGACCATCTACCGCGACGGCCTCAACCCCCAGACCCTGCGCAACTACAACATAGCCATCGAGACCGCCATGATCTACCTGGACAAAGCCAAGCAGGAGCTGCTCAAGACGGAGATCATCGCCCCCTTCGACGGCACCGTTGTATCCGTCGATGTCAAGAGCAACGACCAGCTTTCTCAGTTCGACTATGCCTCCAAGCCCGCCGTTTACCTGGTGGATACCAAGACCATCAGGATGAAAGGCATCATCGATGAGATCGACATCACCAAAGTGTCGGTCGGCCAGCCGGCCATAATCAAGGTCGATGCCCTGCCGGGCAGGGACCTCAAGGGCAGCGTACGCTTCGTTTCCCCCTTCGGCACACTGCAGTCCGGCGTGGTCAACTTCCCCGTGGAGATATACATGGACAAGGATGAGAACACGGAGGGGCTGCGCGGCGGCCTGACGGCCACCGCCGACATCATCACCGGTCTGCGCACGGATGTGCTGCAGGTGCCCAACCGCGCCATCAAGGGGCTGACCGGCGATTACTGGGTAGACGTTGTCACAGATGCCGATACGGCCAAAACGGAGAAGCGGACGGTCAAGACCGGCGTGCAGAACAAGAAGAGCACCGAGATCATATCAGGGCTGAAGGAAGGCGAACAGGTCCTTATCGAAGCGATCAAGTAACCGCCGTACTGAAAGGGGGTTGATGCGCCATGCCTATGATCCATCTTGAGAACATCGTTAAGATCTACACGATAGGTGATGTACAGGTCAACGCGCTTAACTACGTCAGCCTGGACATCGAGGCCGGCCAGATGGTCTCCATCATGGGTCCTTCCGGCTCGGGCAAATCGACCATGATGAACATGCTGGGCTGCCTGGACCGGCCCAACGCAGGTAAATATGAGCTGGACGGCATCGACGTAAGCCATATGAGCGATGACGAGCTGGCAGCGGTGCGCAATAAGAAGATCGGCTTCGTTTTCCAGTCATACAACCTGCTGCCCAGGCTTAGCGCCGTCATGAACGTGGAGCTGCCCCTTATCTACAGCGGGGCCGGCAGCAGGCACAAGCGGGCCATGGAGGCCATGGACGCGGTGGGCATCGCCCAGCGCGCCCGCCACAAGCCCAACGAGATGTCGGGCGGCGAGCAGCAGCGCGTGGCCATCGCCCGCGCCCTGGTCAACGACCCGCCCCTCATACTGGCCGACGAGCCCACCGGCAACCTGGATACGCGCACCAGTCACAGCATCATGGAGTTCCTGCAGCAATTGAATAAGAAGGGAATCACCATAGTGATCGTCACTCACGAGGAGGACGTCGCCTCCTACACCGTGCGCACCATTTACCTGCGCGATGGTAGCATCGTCCAGGAGACTGTCCGTTGAGCTTCCTGGAATACCTGCTCTCATCCTGGCAGGCCCTGGCTTCCAATAAGCTGCGCTCCTTCCTCACCATACTGGGCATCGTCATAGGTGTGGGCGCGGTGGTCTTCCTGGTCTCCTTCGGGCGCGGACAGCAGCAGCAGATGACCCTTATCTTCGAGAACATGGGCGCCAACGCAATCTATGTTTCAGGCTCCACCCGGCAGACGATGGGCGGGGCCAGGCCCGAGGGCACGCTCACGCTGGAGGACGCCGAGGCGCTGAACAACAGCAGCAGGGCCCCCGCCGTGGCAGCCGTGGCCCCCATGTATTCCAAGATGCTCAAGACCGTTTACGGCAACCAGATCAGGACCATCAACATCATGGGCTCGACACTGGAAGTGCAGAGGATATTAAACTACAAGATCGCCAGGGGAAGCTTCTTCCGTGACGACGACATACGCCGCGACAGCAGCGTGGCCATACTGGGCGACCAGGCGGCCAAGGACCTCTTCGGCGCGGCCGACCCCATCGGCGATACCGTGCGCATCGGCGGGCGCAAGTTCGACGTGATCGGCATCTGCGAGTCGCGCGGCGGATTCATGGGCACCAGCGCCGACAACTTCATCATGATTCCCCTCACCACCATGCAGTCTCACTTCGGCATCGAGACCATACCGCAGGGGCACCCCGTCCAGACCATCGTGGTTGAGGCCGCCAGCACGGGCGTTATCAATACGGCCAAGGACCAGATCAACGAGATCCTGCGCCAGCGCCACCACATCAGGGAGGGAGAGGAGAACGATTTCAACGTCATCGACATGCAGGAGATACTCAAACGCATGAACCAGTCCATGGCCGTCTTCCAGGTATTTTTAGCCAGCGTGGCCAGCATATCGCTGATCGTGGGCGGCATCGGCATCATGAATATCATGCTGGTATCGGTCACAGAGCGCACGCGGGAGATCGGCATACGCAAGGCTATCGGAGCCAGACGCCGCGATATCCTGGGGCAGTTCCTGGTGGAATCAGCCATGCTCAGCCTGTCCGGGGGCATCTTAGGCCTGGGCCTGGCCGGGATAGGCTCGCTGGCCATCACCGGCCAGATGATGAATAACATGCCCGTCAGCGCGCCCATCGGGATGGATATTGTGCTGATGGCGCTGCTGGTGGCCATCCTCACGGGCATTGTATCGGGCACCTATCCCGCCTTCCGGGCGGCCAAGTTGGACCCCATCGAATCGCTGCGGCACGAGTGAGGCTATCTGCCCTGCACCAGCGAGAGGAACTCCGCCCGTGTGACCGCCCTCTTCTCGAAGACGCCGCGCATGGCCGAGGTGATTACGTTGCTTCCCGGCTTCTTAATGCCGCGCATCACCATGCAGAGGTGCTCAGCCTGGATCACCACGCCCACCCCGTCGGGCTTGAGCGACTCCATGATCACGTCGGCGATGTGCTTGGTCATGCGTTCCTGCAACTGCAGGCGCCTGGAGTATATCTCCACCACACGGGCCAGCTTGGATACACCCACCACCCATCCCCGGGCGTTGGGTATGTAACCGATGTGGACCACGCCGTAAAAGGGCAGGAAGTGGTGCTCGCACATAGAGTAGAACGGTATGTCCCGCACGATGACCATCTCGTGGTGCCCGGCCGAGAAGCCGGTGGAGAGCACCTCCCGCGCGTCCATATCGATGCCCGAGAAAAGCTCGGCGTACATCTCGGACAGGCGCTGGGGCGTATCCACCAGCCCCTCGCGCGTGGGGTCGTCCCCGATGGCCTCGATGAACTCGCGTGCTGTTTTTCTGATCTTATCAGCGTCTAACATTGTATATCCCCAAGAATTTGTTCAGCGGCCGCCGAACTTCTCCCTGTCCAGCACCCTGGCGGAGCTTTTGTCGGCCGCGCAGAAGGTCTCGGCGCCCAGATAGAGCGCCGGCTGCAGCAGGGAAAGGTCAAGTGTGCCGTCCGCCCTGAAGACCTCCCCATCGACGTGCACGGCGACCACCTCGCCGATTATCCATGCGTGGTCGCCAAAGATACGGCTATCGCTTACCACGCACTCGTATGCCGCGTAGGCCTCTTTCAGCACCGGGACCTCTGTCCTGACGGCGCTGTCCTCCGGCAGCTTGAACCGTGTGAACTTGTCGGTGAAGCTGCCGCTGCTGCCACCTACAGCGGCGATCGTTTCCGCCTTGTCTAAAGGCATGAAGTTGATGCCGAACTGACCGGCCCCGCTGATCATATGGTATGTGAAGCGCTTGGGGGCGACGGCTATGCCGTACAGCGGCGGTTTAAAAGATACCGGGCAGTGCCAGGCCACGGCCATGGCGTTTTTCCTGCCCTCGTGATTGACAGTCACTATGGCGGCCGTCCTGGGATAGTGGTGGTAGAAAGCCCCGATGTCTTCCGCAACAACCTTCAGCATGGCAGCAGCCCTCCTCTCACGAAGCGGTGATTACTTCTTCAGGCCAAGGTGTTTCTCAATGGCGGCCAGGTCGGCTGGCAGCTCGGGGAAAGGTTCCACGTAGCGCACGGGTATATCCGGGTCCTTGAGCCCGTTGCCGGTCACGATGCAGACTATTCTTTTCCCCTTGTAGCTCCTGCCCTGTTTGATCATCTTGAGCAGGCCTGCCAGCGGCGCGGCCGATGCCGGCTCGCCGAACACGCCCTCTTTGCCAGCCATCATCTTATAGGCCGCCAGTATCTCGTCGTCGGTCACGCTGTCGATCAGCCCGCCCGATTCATCCCTGGCCGCCACGGCCTGCTTCCAACTCGCCGGGTTGCCGATACGGATGGCCGTAGCAATGGTCTGCGGCGCCTCGATGATCATATTTTTCACGATGGGCGCCGCGCCCTCCGCCTGAAATCCCATCATAACGGGCCTGGTATCCGCCTTTCCCTTATCCTTCCATTCCTTGAAGCCCTTCCAGTAGGCCGTGATGTTGCCCGCGTTGCCCACAGGTATAAACAGGTAATCGGGTGCGCCGCCCAGGTCCTCGATAATCTCGAACGAAGCGGTCTTTTGCCCCTCGATGCGATAGGGGTTGAGCGAGTTGACCAGGGTAATGGGATACTTCTCCGCCAGGGTGCGCGTAACCTTGAGCGCCTGGTCGAAGTTTCCCTCGATGGCGATGATCTCCGCCCCGTAGGCGATGGCCTGCGCCATTTTGCCCATGGCGATCTTGCCTTTGGGCACCAGTATGATGACCTTGAGTCCGAAGCGCGCCCCGTAGGCGGCGGCCGACGCGCTGGTGTTGCCGGTCGAGGCGCAGATGGCCTGTTTGCTGCCGCCCTCGATGGCCTTGGCCATGGCGAAGACCATGCCGCGGTCCTTGAACGAGCCGGTGGGATTGCATCCCTCCAATTTAAAGTGCAGTTCGCCCACGCCCAGCTCCTTAGCCAGGTTAACCGACTTGACCAGCGGGGTATCGCCCTCGCCCATGGAGATCATGGGCGTTTTGGCCGTGATCGGCAGGTAGTCTCCGAAGTGATGTAAAACTCCTCTAATCATTTTCAGATGGCCTCCACCCTGATGAAGTTGCTTATCTCCTTGACCACCGGCAGTTTGTCGATGATCTTTATAGCGTCCTGCACGGCGCTTTCGCGGGCCGGGTGGGTCATGATGACGATCTCCGCGGTATTGGTGGAGGCGTCCGATTCCTGCTGCCTGACCGAGGAGATGCTGATGGCGTGGTCACCCATCACGCTGGCGATGCGCGCCAGCACGCCGGCCTTGTCCTGCACCTTCATGCGGAAGTAGTACCGCGTCTGGATATCCGACATGGGCTTGATGCCCGATTTTTTCTCCGGTATGAAGCGGGGCGCGTTGTCGCGTCCGGCGGTGATGTTCTGGGCGATGTTGATGACGTCCGCCAGAACGGCGCTGGAGGTTGGGGAAGGCCCGGCGCCCTGGCCGTAGAAGAGCAAGTTGCCCACAAGGTCGCCCGAGACATAGATGGCGTTGTAGACGCCGTCCACCTTGGCCAGCAGCGATTCGGCCGGGATGAGGACGGGCTGCACCCTGGCCTCAACCAGGTTGTCGGAGCGCTTGGCTATGGCCAGCAGCTTGATGGCGTAGCCGAACTCCTCGGCGTAGCGGAAGTCCTGCGGTTTGAGCCGGGATATGCCCTCGTAGTAGATCTCGTCGAAGTTGACGTCCATGTCGAAGCCCAGCGAGGTCAGAATGGCCAGCTTGTAAGCCGCGTCCAGGCCCCCGATATCGTTGGCCGGGTTAGCCTCGGCGTAGCCCAGTTTCTGCGCCTGCTTGAGCGCCAGGTTGAAGTCCAGCTTGTCGTGGGCCATACGTGTGAGGATATAGTTGGTGGTGCCGTTGACGATGGCGTAGATGGCCTGTATATCGTTGGCCACCAGGTCGCGCTGGAAGGGAGAGATGAGCGGTATGCCGCCGCCCACGCTGGCCTCGAAACGCAGCCCGGCATGGTGTTCCTTGGCGATGGAGAGCAACTCGGTGCCGTGCTTGGCCATGACCTCCTTGTTGGCCGTGACCACGTGCTTGCCATTGGCAAGTGCCTCCCTGATATAGTCGCAGGCCGGGTATTCTCCACCGATCAGCTCGATAACGATGTCGATATCGGCCCCGTAGACCACGCGGCGGTAGTCGTCCGTGAAGATGGCGCGGTCGAGCCCGGCCGAGCCGTGCCTGGACACGTCTACCTCGGCCACCGCCTTTAAATTCAGAGGGCAGCCCGCCTGCCGTGCCAGTATCTGGCTCCTGTCGGCAAGTCCTCTGACAACGCCGGTTCCGATGGTGCCGATGCCCAAAAGGCCTATATTGACGGGCCGTTTCTTATGCAAATCTTACTGGCTCCTGCTTTTAATCACCTTATTTGCCGCGAAGTCCTTCTGCTCCTGGTTTAGCAGGTTCTCAACTTTAGTCTGTTTGAGCAGGCCCTGCATCCAGGTTGACAGGCACTCGTCCGAGAGGGTCTTCTTGATATTATCGTCCAGCGGGCGCGTCTGCCGGTCGAGCACCTGCACGATCCAGTAGCCTCCTTTGGTCTTGAGGCTGTCGTCGCGGGTGACGGTGCTGACCGTTTTCACATCCAGCGAGGCGAGAATGCGTCCGAGCTGGGCCTCGTCCATGCCCGGCAGTATCCAGCCCAGGTCACCGCCCTTGTCCTTGCTGGCGTGCTGCGAATACTGTTTGGCCAGTTCATCCCAGCTTTCGCCGTTGACCAGCCGGGGCCTCACGCTTTCGGCGTCGTCTTTGGAGGAGAAGAGTATGCCCCTGGCGTGCACGCCTTTGTCGTTGTCCTTTTCCAGGACCTCCAGCACCCAGTAGCCGAAGGGCTTCTCCATATTCTCGTCATAGATCGGTTCGCTGATAGTTTTCACATCCAGGTTGAAAAGCACGTTTTTAAGGGCCGAGTCCTTGAGCGAACCCAGGGCGATGTCTTCATAGCCCCTGGGTACCCAGCCCAGGTAGCCCTTCTTCCCCTGGGTGACAAAGTCCAGCGAGAGCATAGCCGCCATGCTGCTGAAGTTATCTCCCAACAGCAGCTTCTGCCTGCGGTCTTCGGCCATGGATTTGGTCTCGAGGAACATAGCCTGGGCCTCCACCTGGTCTACCGGGCCCGGCAGGTTGGGCGCGCATTGTTGTTCGGAGTACTTGCGGGCGATGATCCTGGTTTTCACCATATCGGTGCTGGCCTCGTCCTTAGATAGACCCGTCTGCTCCAGTTCCTTGGCAATCTCGTCGTCGTTGACCGTGATATTGGCCGACTGAGCGCCTTCGATGACGGCCTGGCTCTGCGGAATGGCCTGGGCCACCACATCGGTATAGAATTTGGTTACATCGTCGGACTGGCCTTTGGTGTAAAAGTCCAGCATCTTGATGAAATAGTCCATGCTGTAGGATTTATCGTTGACCTTGATCACGGTTTGCTGGTAGGGCATGACCTGATCGCTGTAGACCCAGTAGCCAATGATGCCCAGCACGACGGCGATAACGACGCCCGTGATGATGCTGATGATTCTCGATAGTCGTTTCTCCCGTTGCCACTTGGACACCTGGTGTTTGGTGGGGGTCCTGGTGATTTTTTCCTTGCGGTGTTTTCCAGCCAATTCAGAAACCTCTCGTCTATAAAATAAAATTAAGGCAATTCACATTGCCGCCGAAGCCTGAATATGATAACATATTTTCGTTTCGCAGACACGGGGTGTAGCGCAGCCTGGTAGCGCACCTGAATGGGGTTCAGGTGGTCGTCGGTTCAAATCCGACCACCCCGACCATAAATATCCCTTAAAATAAGGGGGCTTAACATAGTTTTGCTAACGTTTTGCTAACGGAATGATTTTTTGCCTCTAGGAAATCATCGAACTTTTGCGCTGCCAATTCCTGTAATCCGCCTACTACATGCCTATATGTATCAAGCATAACCCTTATAATGGTTCCCTGATGAAGATATTTGCAAGTCACTTGCTTATAGGCAAGTACCTTGGGTAAAGACTCAACGAAAAATAAAACTCCGCTCTTTAAAAGGAGTGATATCTGGTGATGAAACCTGTTTTACCGTGCCCATGCTTCAGACCATGAAGGCAGTTCGACGTCCTAAAGGCATGCGCCCGGAAGATTTGTATAAAAATGGCGGCGGCCAGACATCTACAATGCGTCAATTTGGCGCTGACCTGCCACTTAATAGCCTTAAAGAATGAGGCGATAGCAATACCTATACCAATTCATCATCTTCTAACAGCACGGCCATAAATCAAGGCGGTTGATAAAAGATACGATGCCCGGGATCCACATCAATAGTTCAAAGCAGGGGTTTGCTTTGTCGCATGCGGCTCCTCGCAATGACATCCAAGTCACTTATGAAATCCCCATTGACGTAGAGAATGAAGGATGTTAATATAACTTGTCTTGTGTCTGGCTTGATGAGATGTACATGGGTGTCATGCGGAAAGGAGAGAGCACGATGAAACTTGCAGCGTGGAAATACTTCTCGGTAGCATTAGCCATGGTTTTGGCCCTGGGGGCTGGTATCACTGTACTGATGCCGGGACCCGTCATAGCTGCGGATCCGCTTCAGCAATGGGTCAGTTGGTATGCAGGGATGGGTGGTAGCAGCGGTTCTGAGGCGAGTGCCATCGCCTTGGACAGCAGTGGTAATGTCTATGTCACCGGGCGTAGCGAAAATACCATCACGCATTATGACGACTATGCAACCGTCAAGTATCGGTCGGGAGATGGCCACGAGGAATGGGTTCAGCGGTACAGCGGGGATGGAGGTGCTAATTTGGTAACTGGCATCGTTGTGGATGGCAGTGGAAATGTATTCGTCACGGGCCAGAGCGACAACCTCACCAACCCCGGTTATCCAGACTATGCTACCGTCAAATACCGCTCAGGCGATGGTCACGAGGAATGGGTCATGAGGGACTTAAACGGCAGTGCGGAAGCCATCGCCGTGGACGGCAGCGGCAACATCTATGTTACCGGCATCAGCAATCACGGCGCCACAGGCTGGGACTATAGGACCATCAAGTACCTGGGGACCAACGGCCATCTAGAATGGGCTCAGTGGTATACCGGGTCTGACGGTAATTATGATAGGGCGTATGCCATCGCCCTGGACGGCAGCGGCAATGTCTATGTCACCGGCATCAGCGAGAATGAAACCACGGGTAGATACGACTATGCCACCGTCAAGTACCTGGGGACCAACGGTCACGAGGAGTGGGTTCAGAGGTACATCGGGAATGTCCAATTCCCTAATAAAACTGCCATAGCCGTGGATGGCGATGGCAATGTCTATATTACCGGCCACAGCGTTAATGGCGCTAATAGAGACTATGTCACCATCAAATACCTGGGGACCAATGGCCACGAGGAATGGGTCAAGGGTTACGGGATGCCTGGAGAAGATAGTGTCCCGGCTGACATCGCTGTGGACGGCAGCGGCAATGCCTATGTCACCGGCTATAGCGAACTTGGCGGCAAAAGCGACTACGCCACCGTAAAGTACCTGGGGACCAATGGCCACGAGGAATGGGTACAGAGATACAACGGACCGGCAAATGAAAATGATGAAGCGTCTGCCATCGCCGTGGACGGCAGCGGCAATGCCTATGTCACCGGATATAGTACTAATAACGGCGGAGACAGGGAATATACCACCCTCAAATACAGCACCGGGGGTGTCCAGCAATGGGTCATGAGATATGGGTTGGCTAGCCACAGTGATCAGGCAGAGGCGATCGGCGTTGACGGCAGCGGCAATGTCTATGTCACCGGATATCACTCATCTGACAATCAGTATGTCACCATCAAGTATGCACAACAAGCACAAGCACTAGCACAAGCACCTACCATCACAGCAGTCAATCCTGCCAGTGGTCTATGGGGACAGAACCTGCAGGTTATCATTACGGGAACCAATTTCAACGGTGCCACAGCTGTCAGTTTTGGTACCGGCATAACCGTGAACAGCTTCACGATGAACAGTGCCACGCAGATAACAGCTAATATCAGCATAACGCCAGGCTCAGCGCCGGGTGCCAGGGATGTATCAGTGACCACGCCTGGGGTCACCGCCACGTTGACAGGAGGGTTCACGGTAATATCCCAGAGTCAGACAGGGTCAGGATCTCATTCCTCCTCTGGGGCTGCCACGTCAACACTAACTCCCACGATAATTCCTGTCGCTATCACAGTTCAAAGCGCCACTCTCTCGACCAAATCAGTCACACCCGGCACACCCGTCACGGTGACCGCTGATATAGCCAACAAGGGCACGGTCAATGGAAGCAAGAAGGTCACCCTGTATGTAAATGGGCAGGTGGAATCCACACAGGGAGTAACGGTTAGCAGCGGCAGTTCCTCAAAATTGACCTTCAACGTATCCCGCAGCGAGCCGGGTGATTACAACGTCTACGTGGACGGCGTGCCCGCAGGCAGCTTCAAAGTGGAGATGGTCACGGGCAACGATGGAATACTCATATTCAGCGTTGCCCTTATAGCAATTGCCTTCGTGTTCGGACTGGTCATGCTCCGGCGCAGGCAGCGCACAGGCTGATATTGACCTGCTTAACATCTCAGACCATGAAGAGGGGCTCCGGTTTGCTGGAGTCCCTCTTATTTTGTATAGCCAATTGATACATTTTAAGCTTCATACACTGAACAGCTTCAATGTAAGCAAATCAATGCCACCATCAGAGTACACAATACCATTTTGACTTGTTAGACAGGCTTAGGACAGCGGTGACCGGTCAAATTTCATGCTATCCGGAAAGCTAAATGAACGTGTGTAGCGCTGTACCATCTCCAGGCTTTCCCACACTAGGTAAGGCTCAAACAATAAGTTGAATAATTCCCGTTCTAATTCAAAGCCTAGCTGATATTTTGCTAATAACTTGCTAACGGACTGGATAAAACTGTTTATTACCTGTTGATATTCTACGCATAAAACGTGTTTGGGGAAACTGACACAAAAGTTCTAGTTTATACGTAAAATGATGGCTTAGGACATCTGCCCTATAAATGGGGTTCAGGTGGTCGTCGGTTCAAATCCGACCACCCCGACCAGCCAAAGGTCACGCCCGTCCGGCACTTCACGTGAAATATAAAAACAGGGGAGCACGACGTGCTCCCCTGTTACATTTATCACCTTTAATTAAGCGCTGAACTCAAAATTGCTCGGCAGGCTACAGAACCACTGTAACCGGCACAGCCCCGGAGAACGGCGTGCCGTCCTTGAGTTTGCCGGTCAGCAAGGCCGACGTGTCGCCCGGTTGGAGGTTCATCTTCGACTTATCGAATACCAGAACCACATTGCCCTTGGCTTTAGACATTGTGCGTAGCTAAGTCTATACGCTTCAGGTGGAGCCGCTCATCTTCCTGCCCGAACTGGCCGGGCTTATTATACTGCTCATTTTCGCCATAAAGGTCATAAAGGAAAAGCACGTGATGGCCTTTATCAGGACCGGCTACCTGGTCATTTTTCTTGCCGCTTTTCTAACCCTATGAATTTTTACCTGACGAAGCCCACTATCTCTTCTGCCATCTTGACTGCATCTTTGGCCGCTCGTTCCGTGTAAACCCTGGCTGGAATGCCGTCAGGCAGCCCATTCGGGTACCTGGTGGCCACGTAATAACTGTCAAGTATGGACCAGTGCTTTACCCTGACCGTAAATTCGCGGTCAAACGCCGCGGCTGAGGCGCACAACCTTTCCACCGAATGACCGATGACAATCTCCTCACCGCTGGCGTACAGAAAGGCCTTTAGCGCCTTCTCGCCGACCTGTTGGGCTAAAAAAGATATCCACCCCGCTCTGCCAGGTCGGCTGCCCATTTAAGGTCCTCTTCAGCCTGATCCAGCCACCTCTTCCCTTCCTCAACCGGTTTTTTTCTCATACAACACCACCTCGTCTGCAAGGATGGCCTGAAGAAAAGCGGTGCCTTTCATCCTCTCAAACTCACCAGGTGTATAGCACAGGATATCGGCATCGACCGGCAGAGCCAGCAGTCTATAGATCTCCGCGGTCCTCTCAATAAAAGGCTTGTCCGTATCCATAATCACCAGCACATCCAGGTCGGTGAACAGGTCAGCCCTGCCGCGCGAGTAGGAGCCATAGAGGCTGATTTTACTTACGTCTAAAGGTTTGAGACTGGATACAATTTTACGGGCGGAATTTCTGAGTAACTTTCGGTATTCAAGCCTTTTACGGGTTAATGTCTTATCATCCATGATTTAAATATTATAACACCTGATGCTACGGCCCCAACGGCTTATGGAATCCCCGGCTACTCGGTCACATCGAGATACATGTATAAAGGTTCCTTGAAGTAAAGCTCGTTCTCACCGTCTTTATAAAGCTGGAAATCTACTTTCTGGTTCTGTCCGGTGGACTGAAGCGAAAAACTCATCTGCTGCTGCCATTTTTCCCCCTGTGCAAGCTGTCCAGTGGTTACCTCTTTTAGAGTATCGCCTGCGCAGGTTATTTTAACCCGGTACGCGGTGGGAATCGTCTCGTTATTTATTACTGTTACCGTCATAATTACGGGGCTTCCAGACTGAACTTGACGCGGATAATTTTCGGCCTTGCCCTCGGCGTTGAGTATGCAAAACTCGGAGAGCCTCGGGCTGAGGTCCGGTTTGACCACGGAGTAAGTAATCAGGCCGGCCAGGCCAAGCACAGCCACAATAACGAGGACCAGCAGAATTTTGGACGTCCGGTTCATATCCCTTATAGCGTACCGGTTTCAGTTGAGCGTAATGCTGAAGCGCAGGTCATCGGGCAATAGTTGCTGCCGGATGATGCCGACGATAGAAGCGAGGAAGATGAAGGAAGCGACGGCGATCAGGATGGGGTTAAGCGTTATGCCCCAGGGAGTGTAGCCAAGTGCAATGTCTATCAACGGAACTACGGCGATACTCATGCCAAAGCTCAGCGCGACTCTTTCGATCAGGCTCAGGGTATCACGTTTGGGGAACAGCGCCGAGATCAGAGCATACCCCGGAAAGAAAAGGAGGCAAAGGAAGCCCAGGGCGATGCATAAAACCCCGGACGAAAATTCTGTAACCGGAAATAAAAACAGGGTAATACAACATACCAGGATTAAAAGAACGCGGTTAT
>Ga0247841_10003826_pt1 | contig 27042 bp, 18 predicted proteins | sample LaCruzMarch2015__2_FD_192410 | JGI IMG/M metagenome (GOLD analysis project Ga0247841, IMG submission 192410) | Freshwater microbial communities from meromictic Lake La Cruz, Castile-La Mancha, Spain - LaCruzMarch2015_18m | ecosystem: Environmental > Aquatic > Freshwater > Lake | place: Spain... | reverse complement strand
TGCTAGTACTGCACCCCAGCAAACTGGTAGTGGCCGTTGTAAAGCCATTATTGTTAAATGTTGTCGCTGTGGTCTGGTTGGTTACCGAATCTTCTGTATCTGTAACTCGGTTGGTGGCATCAAAGGTATTCTCGGTATTGTGTAATAATGTGCCTGTATCGTAATCCCCTTCGTACTGGGCTATATAAGAGGCAAAGCCATTGCTGTTGTAGGTAAAGGCGGTATCATTTCCATCGGTATCCGTGATCCGGGTCAGGGTTTTGTAGGTCCCATCATACGTATAAGTCACCGTTTTGGTAGTAACGGGAGGATTTCCCCTGGCTACCGTTGGTTCCGTAACCGAAGCAACTAATCCCTGTGCATTGTAATCAATGGTGGTTGTTTGTCCCAGGGGATTGGTAATCGTGGAGGGAAAACACAAAGCATCAGTATCGGTATAGGTGTAATCCGTTTCTGCCCATATGGAATTGGTCACTTTCTCCCGGCTTTGGGTTAGTTTCCCATCTACCGTGGCGGCATCATACGTAAATTCTTGGACAAAGGAGACGCCATTGGTGGTAGGGGGAGGAAAGGTGATGGAGGTCAGATGATACACCGTGTCGTAGGCATAGGTTGTTTCTTTGTCATAGGCATCCTTGGCTGTAACTACAAATCCAGCGTTATTGTAGACAAATTCTCTATCCGGACCGGAGGATCCTAATTGGATCTTTTCCAGGTAATGGGAGTTAGAACCAAAGAAATAATTAGTTGTATGGCTCTCTCCATCGGTAACGGTTGTTTTAAGACTGTAGCCCGTGGCAGTGTCATACGCAAAATCGTTTACGGCAGAACTGGGTTGCGTCCAGGTATGAAGTAAACCAGTGTAAGTACCTGAGGTATAGTAGGCAATCATATATTCATTACTCTCAAAATCGGTGTGGGATGTCATCTTATTCGTCGTACTGTCGTATTCAAACAAAGCTTTCACACTTGTTCCGCCTGGCTTTACGAGTTCGGTTAGTAAAGTACTGCCAGTATTATACGTTAATCCCCAAGCATGGCTCATGGGATCGGTTACTGTTGTGAGCTTTCCCCCTTCGCTCCAGGTAAGGGTAATGGCACGATTGGAGAGATAATCGGTGAGAGTAGTAGGACGTCCATCCGTATAACCAACGGTTTGTTTTCCCGTTCCACACCGGTCTTTGATTTCGGTAAGCTTTCCATCGGAATTAAAGGTTAAGGATCCCGAACCCAGGGGAGTGATCTTGTAACCGCCACCCTGGAGTTCTTCGGCTTTTCCGGCAAAACCAGGAGGATTGAGATATATACTATTATTGGAATCCCAATCAAATACCAACTTGGCTCCGGTACCCGTGACATAGGTTAGGTCATGGGTGGTGCCATCTTCATCCACACAGGCATGGAGATTCGAAACCCAGCCAAGACCTATGCCGATATCCACGGCGGAGTTTAAACTGTTGTAAGTTAATGAAACAACAAGAGGTAAAGGTGTGCCGGGAAGATTGAATAGTTCTGCCCGGAGCATATGATTTCCACTTTGCAGATCGGCTACCATTTCTGTCCATTCCGAGGTAGGGAGATGGGCATATTCGTAATCATGCCCTTTGAGTCCCGCATCGGCAGAGCCATTGTATACCTGGCACAGCTTATACTCCCGGGATGTCCAGTACGATGGATTGGTAATGGCTTGGACAAATTGAAAGGGAATGGAGAAAGCAAAAAGAAGAAAGACCGAAAGGATAAAACTTAAATACTTTTTTGTATGAAATCTGTTTTGCAAGGATTTACGAAAATGAATACCCAGGGGCGGGGCTACCCTAAAAAGACCTTTTACTGCATTCATGTTGATTTGCATTTACAAACCTCCTGAACGAAAACAAATAACCTGCCTACAGTATAGGAGTAAATTTTGTATGTCAAATTATCGAATTGCTTCATCAATTTTCTGGATGAAACTGTTTTATTTCTTCACGTAAAAAAATTGACTGAAAAGGAGATTAACGTATAAAGTCCTCCTGCAGCAACCAACTGTCAGGAGGATGTACGTGAAGAAAGAACTTATGCTTAGTGAACGTAAAAAATTATTGTTAATTATGGAAAAGAATTATCGAAACGCAAGTAAATCGGATAAAGGAATGTTTCTTAGTACCTATACGGTCATATTGGGTTATTCCCGTAAGTATTTATCCCATTTACTAAATCAACCCCAGAAACAAGTAAAGCTATCTGGTAGTGGTTGTATCTTACAAACAGATCCCCGTAAAAAGGGAAAACCCAGAGATCGAAAGAAAATCTACACGGAGAATACAATACGAGTCATTGTATTCCTCTGGAGAACCTTTGATCATGTGAACAGCAAAAGACTTCATGCGATGTTTCAAAAACAGATCGAGAAGATGGAGCAGTTCTATCAGAACCATAAACAGGAGTGGGAGTTACAAAACGTTGTTTTAAGCAGTTTCGTAAAACAGCAACTGATGAAAATCAGTATCTCTACCATTGAGAGAATCCTAGCCAAAGAAAGAAAGAGGTGGCATATCAAAGGAATTCCTCATACCAAACCAGGATCCTTACAAAAAACACAAATCCCTATCCGAACCTACTGCATGTGGAATGAAAATATGCCTGGATTTACAGAGCTAGATCTGGTGGGTCACGAAGGAGGAGATAACCGGGGAGAGTTTTGCTTTTCGTTGGATGTAACAGACGTTTGTACCGGTTGGACAGAAACAAGAGCTATCCGCAATAAAGCTCAGGTTCATGTGTTTGTAGCGTTACGAGAGATTCAAAGGAGACTTCCGTTTTTATTGAAAGGAATTGATTCGGATAATGGCTCTGAGTTCATTAACGCAGAAATGGTCAGGTTTTGTACGGAAGAGCGGATTACGTTTACCCGGGGAAGAGTCAGTTACAAAAATGATCAATGCTATGTAGAACAGAAGAATTGGACTCATGTCCGTAAATATGTGGGGTATGCCCGGTATGACTGCGAAGGAGAGAGGCTCGTTTTAAATGAACTCTATGAAGCACTTCGTTTCTTTACCAATTATTTCTTACCCGGAGTTAAGCTACAAGAGAAACTGAGAATTGGAGCTTTAGTAAAAAAGCGTTATGATACTCCCCGGACTCCCTATGAACGTTTGTTGGAATCTCCTCACATTCCTGTAGCTGTGAAAGAGAAACTACAACAAATCTATCAAACGTTGGATCCCTTTGATCTAAAGAAGAAGATTACGTATCTACAACATAGACTACAGGAGGTGAGAAGGAAAAAAGAAGTTGATTATTTAGTGCTTGAAGATAAACTACAAGCTAAAGGATTACAGAAAGATGTTGTTCGAGAAGAAATAAAACAATATCTTCATCCAGATTTTTAAATGAGGAAATACGATTATCGAAAGATGCTGCATAAAAACGGGATACATTTTCAGCTCAGGATCATGGATTCTGTGTGCTCCAAATCGGGTACTGGTAAGAATTGTTCGAAAGAAACCGGGAGGAATCCAGTCTACTTTAGTCACCTATTAAGGCGATGGCTTCAATTTCCATTTCATCATATCCGTGAAAAAATTAATTTCCTGTTTTTCTAGAAATTATTTTTGCTTTTTTTGATGCTTGAAAGAAAATTTCAAAAGTATTACCCGAGTTTTCTTTTTGCAAAAAACCAATGCGATCATCTATTCTTTCATTTGCTTTTAATTTGAGGATCTTTTTAAACGATTTATCGGTTTGTAACATTTGTAAAACATTCCCTTGGTTATCTTTGCACTTAAAACATTCATCAACATGAATTGTAATTGTAGAATCTTTTGTTACATTTTTCATTGAGTAATAAAAGTAAATATCTTTGTCTGATAACCATGAAAACACATATTTAATTTCAATACCGCCAGATTCTTGACCAACAACTGCTTTAACCTTTTCTTCATAAACAACATCAAAATCTTTTTCTTCTTGAAAAACACCTGATGAACTCTTTGTATTGATTAAGGGTCTCCTAAAGAAAGTACAACCATTTAATAGAATCAGTACAGATAAACCATATAACACTATTTCCTTATTACATTTTTTCATTTTGAACCTTAACATTTATACACAATCAATGCTTTATTAATACCCTCTAAGTCTCCATAAGCATGTCTTTTTCCTTCATCCCCTTCACCAACATAAGCACCAATATCTGGATCCGAACATTGTGGTACCCAAATTGCAAACACGCCAAAACAACAATTTGTTGTACTACTTTTGGTTAATAACTTACCTAAAGTATCACTACAAGTATGCAATCTATTACATAATCCATTGGGTCCTAAAAGTTTAGAATCTACTGCACCAATATCACCTTTATTGATTTCAAGACAATCTTCTATTTTTCTTTTAATATCATGACAAGTATCATTTGGTCTTAATATACAAGGATGATCACAGGGTCCGTTTATTGATGATGAAGCACTCCCTGGTCCTTCTCCAATATAACACACTGGGTATGTAGTACCAGATGAAACGGATATGTTGGAATAAGTTCCAGCTACAACTACCCTGCTTGAGCTTGAGGCTAAAATGCTCAGATTTGAAGTAACATTCAAAGAAATAGCCCCAGTAATCCCTTGTGCTTGATTGACAATACTAAGAGAGTTTGGATTCCAGACACTGACAGGTTTGCCATTACAGGCATTGGAAAGGACAGCATATTTCCGGTTTCCATCCGCATCCGTAAGGAGGGCTGTATTCCCAAAGTTGTCGTAGTGGAAATAATATTCTCCATTCACTCCTTCTTCGGCATCTTCCTCCTCGTAAGTCATAGAAAGAATTCTCCCCATCGGATCGGTGGTAAAATCCTGAGTAATGACCGTTTCGGAATCTACTATTTTGGTTGCTTTCTCTAGCCCATTCGGACCATAGGAGAAATTCCAGGTTTCCACTTCCATACTATCTTCGCTCTTGGTATAGGTGGAGAGTTTTCCGACTCCATTATAGGAAAGGGAATAGCTAGTTTCGGTGGTTCCATCATCAAAGGTTAAGCCTGTGACTTGATCTTTGTTGTTCCAGGAGAAAGTAAGAGTGTCTTCGCCAAGACCGTCAGGGTAGGATATTTCGGTTAATCGTCCTCTACTATTTTGCTCATAGGTATAACCTTCGGTTCCTCCGTTGTTGGGATAGGCTATAGAACTCAGATTGCCCGTATTGGCATTGTAAGAGATAGAATACATTCCCAGATCAGAATACGTTTTGGATGTTAATTTACCGGTATTGGCATCATATCCAAAGGTAATGGTGCGATTGTTGGAAGTATAGTATAAAGAACCAATCTTTTTGTTGACATCATACGTTAGAGTATTTGTTTCGGTAAAGGAATTTTGTCCATCTTCTTTAACGGTTACGGTATATCCTGAAATCTGGTCATCTCCATTGAAGGTAGAATCGGTATCCAAAAGATACGTGGGATCTGTAGGTTTCTTCACCCGAATCCGATCCAGCATTTTGGTGGTAAAGATTTGTTCGGTTCGCATCTCATTGGGGGCGTCCAGCTGAGTGAGTTCTTTGTTACTGCTCCAGGAATAATCATACAGCTGGTCCGTCTTGCTGGTATCTTCAAAGGTATCCAGCCAGTAACGGGAGGTATAGGTAAAGGCGTAGCTCCCAATATCCCCGTATCCGGTTGTACTGCTGGGAAGCCCCAGTATTTTTGATCCTTCCGCTCCAGAATAAGAATAGGTGGTGTAGTTTCCTTGATCACCAGTCCACTCGGTTGGATTACCAGATCTGTCAAAATCAACACTTACACTGCTGGATCCATCCCCCGTACCGGATAGATTGCCATCCAGGTTGTAGTCCCAGCTTTTGGTTCCTCCTCCGGTATAGGAGAGAAGAGTTTTTCGTCCCAATCTGTCATAGGTATAAGCCCCTAATTCATCCGAGGTAAGGAATCCAGCGACATTGTAGTCATAGTTGACAGTACCCCGCACCGGGTCCACTTTCTGCGTCATTCGCCAGGCATCATCGTACGTAAAAGTAACATCTGCTTTTCCTGTTTCGCTTACGGTAGTCACCTGGCTGTTTAAATTGAATTCATAGGCTGATTCTTTTCCAAAAGGATCGGTAACGGAACCCATTCTACCAAAATCATCTTGTTCATAGGTTGTTTCCTGGCTTAGATGGTTTGTAACTTCAGAAACAGAACCATCTTTAAAGTAGATATAGGTTGTTTCGTGATCCTGGGAATTGGTAAAGGAAGAGGGGTTGGGACGATAAGAGAGTAGAGAGGGAGGGAGAAGAGATCCGGCGGAAAGAGGTTGGTCTAATCCCCCGTTTCCCCAGCGTGGATCCCCGGGTAGAATTACTTCAAGTCCAGGTTTCGATGGCTTAAGTATCCATGTATCTTTAGCGTTGATTCCAGATGCCGTTGTATATAAATAACTGGTTTCACAGCCCGATGCACTGAGAGTGGTTAATGTAGCCCCAGTATTTGTGTAGGTTGTTGAGGTCGTTTCAGACGTAACCGAATCCGAAGTTCCGGTTCTCTGTCCCATAGCTGAATAGGTGCTGGTCACATTTTTCATCAGGGTGCCGGTGCTGTAACTGCCTTCGTAGGTGGCAATGGTTGAGGGAATCCCATTGCCATTATTGGTGAACGCAATATCATTTCCCTCTGGATTGGTCATCCGGATTAGTAGCTTGGTGCTGCCATCGTACGTTAGGGTTGTTGTTTTGGTTGAGTATCCAGTTGCCGAAGTAGGCTGGGTGATTGAGGTTGGTTGTCCATTCGCATTGTAATCAATGGTGGTTTCATTTTCTAAAGGATCGGTGATGCTGGATGGTTTGCAGGAAGCATCGTTATCTTCGTATTCATAATTGGTTTCTGCCCAGACAGAAGCTGTTAATTTTTCTCTGTACTGGGTAACCAAACCATCCAAGGTGGCTGAATCATAAACCCATTGTTTTACAAAGGCAGTTCCATTCTCGTCCGGGAGCGGATAGGTAATGGAGGTTAGGTGATTGACCGCATCATACGCAAGGGTGGTTTCATTACCATAGGAGTCCTGGATGGTATCTACAAATCCATCGGTATCATACTCGATTTCTGTTTTTAGTTCTGTTGTGTCTACCACCATGGATACTTTTTCCAAAGCTTCGGAGCTGGAGCCAAAATAATAATCTGTCGCATGGCTCTCTCCATCGGTAACCGTAGTTTTGAGACTGTACCCGGTGGCAGAATCATACGCAAACGTTGTTGTAGCGGGAGATGTGGGTGACGTAGGCTGGGACCAGAGATTCAGCCATCCAGTGTATGTACCGGTTGAATGGTATGCTATGATATATTCATTTTCATCAAAGTCCGTATGCGAGTTCATTTTGTTACCAGGACCGGTATATTCAAACAAAGCTTTCACAGTCGTTCCCCCGGGTTTCACGAGCTCCGTTAAGTAATCCTCACCTTGATCGTAGGTCAGTCCCCAAGCATGGCTCATGGGATCGGTTACGGCGGTGAGTTTCCCGCCTTCGCTCCAGGTGAGGGTAATGGCACGATTGGAGAGATAATCGGTGAGAGATGTGGGACGTCCGTCCGTGTAACCAACGGTTTGTTTTCCCGTTCCACACCGGTCTTTGATTTCGGTGAGTTTGCCATCGGAGTTGAAGGTTAAGGAACCCGAACCCAGGGGAGTGATCTTGTATCCGCCTCCCTGGAGCTCTTCTGCTTTCCCAGCAAAACCAGGAGGATTGAGATATATACTATTATTGGAATCCCAATCAAATACCAACTTGGCTCCGGTACCCGTGACATAGGTTAGGTCATGGGTGGTGCCATCTTCATCTACGCAAGTGTGTAAATTACTGATCCAACCAAGACCCATACCGATATCCACAGCGGAGTTTAAACTGTTGTAAGTTAATGAAACAACAAGAGGTAAAGGAGTCCCAGGAAGATTGAATAGATCTGCCCGGAGCATATGATTTCCACTTTGCAGATCCGCTACCATTTCTGTCCATTCCGAGGTAGGGAGATGGGCATATTCGTAATCATGCCCTTTGAGTCCTGCATCGGAGGAGCCATTGTATACCTGGCATACCGTATACTCCCGGGATGTCCAATACGAAGGACTGGTGATGGCACGAACAAATTGGAGAGGAATGGAGAAAGAAAATAAAATGAAGAGCGAAAGGATGAAACTTAAGTTCTTTTTTGTATTAAACCTGTTTTGCAAGGATTTACGAAAATGATTCCCGAGGGGGGGGGCTACCCTAAAAAGACCATTTACTACTTTCATGATGATTTGCATTTACAAACCTCCTGAACAAAAACAATTTACTTGCCTACAGTATAGGAGTAAATTTAGTATGTCAAATTAAAAAGTACGCCCTTTTTTCCCCATTTGCTATACTAGTAATCAGGTAAGAAATTGAGAAATGGAAGTGGAAAATGAATGACCAAGTTGTAGGGATCATTGGTCTCCAATGGGGTGATGAGGGCAAAGGAAAGCTTGTGCATCGATTGTCCCGGGATTATAAGATCATCGTACGATTTAATGGCGGTAATAATGCCGGTCATACGATTGTCCAAAATGGCAAAACAATTATTTTCCATATCGTTCCCAGCGGAATCCTGCATCCCCATTCCATTGGCATCATTGGGTCGGGAACTGTCATCGATCCCAAAGTTCTCATCGAAGAAATCGAAATGGTTAAGACGATTACCAGCACTCATTTGATCGGTCGGTTATTTATTAGCAAAAGAGCTCACATCATTTTCCCCTGGCATATTGTCCTGGACGAATTATCCGATAGCGGTCGAACGCAAAAAATCGGAACGACGAAGAGGGGGATTGGTCCAGCCTATACAGATAAGTATTCCCGGGATGGTCTTCGGATCGGAGAGATGAAAAATCTGGTATCGTTCCAAAATATCATGGCAGAAAAAATGGAAGAAAAAGCAAAGTTGATATACATGCTTTCACAAGGAAAAATTAAACTTGACACAAACAATGTGATCGAAACCTACCTCCAATATGCAGAATACCTAAATCCCTATATCGCGGATACGGAGAACATAGTCTACAAAGCCAATCAAAACAATCAGACGATATTGTTGGAGGGAGCGCAGGGAAGTCTATTGGATGTTGATTATGGAACGTATCCTTTCGTCACGTCTTCAAACACAATTATCGGTGGAGCTTCGATTGGATCTGGACTCCCTCCCGGAAAGATCCAGAAGGTGATTGGAGTCACCAAAGCCTATGCTACCAGAGTTGGCGAAGGACCTTTTCCCACAGAACAAAAAAATGAGGTTGGCGTTCTATTACAAAAGATGGGGGGAGAATTTGGAGCCACAACGGGTCGGTCGAGAAGATGCGGATGGCTGGATGTACCGGCTTTAAATCAGATGATTCGATTGAACGGTATCACTTCCCTGGCTCTCATGAAGCTGGACGTTTTGGATACATTTCCAGAAATAAAAATTGCAACTCAGTACCGAACCGAAGAAACAATCACTGAGGAATTTCCCGCAACCCTTACAGAATGGGACCAAATCAATCCAGAATATATCTCGATGCCTGGATGGAACCATTCTCTTTCCAAATGCAAAACATATACCTCTCTACCAAAAGAGACGAAAGAGTATATTGAAAAAATTGAGTTTCTTACTGGCGTACGCGTAGATATTATTTCTGTGGGTCCTGACGATGAGGAGACAATAATCCGATGATAGAAAAATATGCAAGACCAGAAATGATGAAAATCTGGTCTGAAGAAAACAAATTCCAGAAAATGCTGGATGTCGAGTTATCGATCTGCAAAGCATGGCACCAGCTTGGTAAAATACCGGATGCCAGCTTGCAAATCATACTACAAAAAGCAGCCTTCCAGCCAGATCGGATCCGTGAAATAGAATCGGTAACCCATCACGATGTCATCGCTTTTGTCAGCAATGTTTCCAGCAATATTGGGGAAGACGGGCGATTTATTCATATGGGAGCTACCTCCTCCGATATCCTTGACACAAGCCTTGCCCTGCAGATGAAAGAGTCTGTTTTGTTACTGCAAAATGGTTTGAAGGCTTTTTCTGAAATCCTGCGAAACAAAGCCATGGAATATGAACACCAGGCAACCATAGGGAGGACGCACGGAATTCATGCAGAGCCAACCTCTTTTGGACTAAAGTTTGCCCTTTGGTATTCACAAAACCAACAAAACCAGCTTCGAATGACTCGGGTTTTGGAGGAAGTATCCGTAGGAAAATTATCCGGCGCGGTTGGAAATTTTGCCAATACCGATCCACAAGTAGAAGAAATCGTTTTAAAAGAATTACAGCTTCGTCCCGCTCCTGTTTCTACCCAAATTATTCAGAGAGATATCCACGCGTTCTATGTAACCACTTTATCGATTGTTGGAGGCTGTCTGGAACAAATTGCCACAGAAATCCGACATTTGCAAAGAACAGAGGTTCGGGAAGCCCAGGAACCGTTTGATAAAGGACAGAAAGGCTCCTCAGCCATGCCCCACAAGAAGAATCCCATCCTGTGCGAACGGGTTTGCGGAATGTCCCGCGTGCTTCGGGGGTACGCCCTCACTGCCCTGGAAAACATTGCTCTCTGGCACGAGAGGGATATATCCCATTCCTCGGCTGAACGGATTATCCTCCCTGATGCAAGCCTTTTGCTGGATTACATGCTGTCGATCCTTTCCAAGGTTATAAAAGATTTGGTTGTTTATCCAGAACAAATAGAAAAGAATCTCATGATTACAAAAGGAACTTTCTTTTCCCAAAAAATATTGACTGAACTCATAGAACAGGGACTTTTACGGGATGAGGCCTATGAGATCCTGCAAAATACTGCTTTTAAAGCAATCAGCAGTGATCATGATTTTAAAGAAGTCCTTCTTCAGAACCCAACGATTATGGAGAAAATACCAAAAGAAAAAATTGAATCGATGTTTGATATACAATGGTATCTTCGATTTGTGGATTATATCTACAGAAGGGCAGGAATTAAATCATGATTAAAATCATTATCAATGTAGACCCAAACCCAAATATTCTGGATCCGCAGGGAAAAACGGTTCATCATGCACTCCATAACCTTGGTTTTGATCCAATTGAAACTGTACGCATCGGCAAGCATATAGTCATGATGGTACAATCGGATGACAAAGAAGAAGCCATTAAAATAGCAAAAGAATGCTGTGAAAAATTGTTATATAACCCTTTGATCGAAACGTATACCGTGGAAGCGATCCTGTGAAATCATTTGGTGTCGTTATTTTCCCAGGCTCCAATTGTGATTTGGATGCTTTGCATGTGGTAGAAAACGGGATTCATCAAAAAGCAATTCCATTATGGCATAAGAATGATACCATCCCCGATTTGGACTGCATCATCCTGCCTGGCGGGTTTTCATACGGGGATTACTTACGCCCCGGCGCCATCGCCTCACACTCTCCTATTATGCGCTCTATCAAACAATTCGCGGATCAGGGCGGGCTTGTCATTGGTATATGCAATGGTTTCCAGGTATTGGTTGAATCAAATTTACTTCCAGGTGTGCTTTTACGGAACGATACCACTCGATTTATTTCCAGATTGGTTACGATGAGGGTAGAGAATACCCAAACACCCTTCACGCGATTATTCCAAAAGAACCAGATGATAAAGCTTCCCATAGCTCACAAAGATGGGAATTTCTTCTTACCCGGTGACGAAATAAAGAATCTTGTCAAGAATAACCAAATCATTTTCACCTATGAAAACAACCCAAATGGATCTGCGGAAAATATTGCTGGAATTTGCAACGAGAAGGGCAATGTCCTGGGACTGATGCCTCACCCAGAAAGAGCTTTCGAAAAGATTCTTGGGTCCGATGACGGACTCACGCTCTTTCAATCCATCCTTTCTAGTTTGGAGGGAAGAAAATGAACCTGGATCTTGCAAAACAATTTAATATGTCAGAAAAAGATTATCACGAAGTATTGAGACGCTTGCACCGTGAGCCAACCATAGTGGAGCTGGGATTGTTCTCGGCGATGTGGAGCGAACATTGCAGTTATCGCAGTTCAAAAAAATATTTATCCCAGCTTCCTACCAAAGGGGAAACCGTTGTCCAGGGACCGGGTGAAAATGCAGGTATCATCAAAATTACCGAAGATCTTTACCTCACATTTAAAGTTGAAAGCCACAATCATCCTTCAGCCGTAGAACCTTTTCAGGGTGCAGCTACGGGTGTGGGTGGAATCATTCGGGATATTTTTACAATGGGAGCCAGACCAATAGCCTCCCTGGATTCTCTTAGTTTTGATTATCCCACTTCACCTCGCGCCCGATATTTGCTCAATGGGGTTGTGGAAGGAATCGCCTATTATGGAAACTGCGTGGGGGTACCGACGGTTGGCGGAGAAACACATTTTGATGCCTGTTATGCAGAGAATCCCCTTATCAATGCGATGAGTGTGGGTATCTTAAAAAAATCAAATCTCAGGAAGAGCGAAGCCAAAACAGTAGGAGCCAAAGTCATTTACATTGGCGCCAAAACTGGAAGAGACGGCTTGCATGGCGCTTCGTTTGCTTCCGGTAATCTCGACGCCGAGGCGCAAAAAAAACGGGGAAGCGTACAGGTTGGGGATCCATTTCTTGAAAAGCTTTTGATCGAAGCGACCCTTCAAATCATTGAAGCAGATTTGCTTGAAGCCATACAAGACATGGGTGCGGCTGGATTGACAAGCTCTTCTGTAGAGATGGCTGGCAAGGGTGGAAAAGGGATAGTGATTCATTTGGATAAGGTACCATTGCGAGAAAATGATATCACCCCTCTCGAAATCATGCTTTCCGAATCTCAGGAACGGATGCTCCTGATCGCTAAAGAAGGAAAAGAAAAAGAGATTGAGAAAATCCTTACTCACTGGGAGCTGGATTATGCTATCATCGGCAGCATAACAGATACAGGATTCATCGAGATTTTTACGGGAGACAAATCCGTTTGCCATATGCCAATTCACAATTTATTAAACCCTCCAGAAACTTACACAGAACCGCTCCGGAATAAAACGGTGAAAGTAGCTGTCCCGGATCTTTATGATAAAAATGAAAAGGACTTACAGACGATTCTATTGGATATTTTGTCAAAACCAGATTTTGCTTCCAAACAATGGGTGTATGAACAATACGACCAGACTCTATTTTCAAATACAGTCATCCCTCCCGGCTCTGGGGCTGCATTACTCCGAATTAAGGATACGAACCAATTTCTAGGCCTAACTCTCAATAGTTACGGCTTATTAAGCGCCATCGATCCTTACCATGGAGCAAAAACAATCGTGTCAATCGCCGCCAGGCGGATATCTGCGTTGGGATTAAAACCATCAGCCATAACGAATTGTCTAAATTTCGGGGATCCAAATCAACCACATACGATGTGGGAATTTTCAAAAACAATTGAAGGAATGCGTGATTCATTGGACGCATTGGGAATTCCGGTCGTCTCTGGAAATGTCAGCTTCTATAACGAGGGAATTACAAAGAGAATTTATCCAACCCCTTCGATTGGGATGGTTGGGCTTGGTGCATTAGCAGTCGCACCGAATAATCATTTCCAAGAACATGGTTTGACGGTTGCTGTGCTGGGCTCCACAAAAAAAGAAAGCATTCAAGCAGATTCCATACCGGAAATCGACATGAACCGAGAGAAAAAAGTTCAATCCGTCCTTCGATTGCTTCTGAAAAATCGATACTTAAAATCAGCCTACAGTATTGATCGGGGAGGAATATTTCTGGCTTTAGTCAAGAACATGACCCCAAAGCAGATCGGTATCAAGATAAATCCTTCCATGATCCACATTGATCCGGTTGATTTCTTGTTGAGTGAATCAAACAGTCGATATCTGATCAGCTTTGAAGAATCTGTCATAGAAGAGATTCGTTTCTGTTTGGATGGAGTCCCTCTTGTCCCGATTGGATGTACGCAAGAAGCATGTTTTGAATGGGAAAACCTGTGTTGTATCCCTTTGTCTCAAATTACACACCTGACGGAAAGAAGTTTTGAAAGGTATTTTGACGATGCTGTCTAAGGAGTTTTAATCTATGAAAAAGGTAGCTGTTTTTATATCGGGAAGAGGAAGCAATCTGGAGCATATCCTCCAAAAGAGAAAGAGTGGTTATTTTTCTTGTGAAATCCCTTTTGTGCTTTCCAATAAAAAAGAAGTAAGAGGCATTCAGATCGCGGAAGATTACGGCATCAAAACTTTTTGCATTGAACGTAGGGATTTTTCCAGTCAAATGGATTATGAACAAAGAATATTGGAATTATTAACAGAGTATAGGGTTGATGTTGTTGTGCTGGCTGGCTTTATGATGATATTGTCCCGATCGTTTATCGAAAAATATTCTGGAAAAATTATCAATATCCACCCTTCCCTCCTTCCTGCATTCCCGGGGTTGAACTCTCAAAGAAGGGCTTTGGATTATGGAGTCAAGTTTGCTGGCTGTACAGTCCATTTTGTTTCACCCGAAGTTGATGCTGGACCAATAATCCTACAGGATATCATTCCTATCTTTGATGATGACACAGAAGAGACTCTTACTCTACGGATTTTGGATCGGGAACATATTTTACTCTCCGAAGCTTTGAAAATAGTCTTAGAAGGTAATTTTGAAATTTATGGCCGAAGGGTGGTGATTCGAAAATGATACCGATAAAAAGAGCCATCGTATCCGTTTCATCGAAAGAGGGATTGGTGGAATTGTGTCAATTGTTGCAAAGTATTAATGTAGAAATCATCAGCACCTCAAACACCCATGTATTTTTAAAACAAAACAACATCCCTTCCATCCCTATATCGGATTATACAGGATTTCCTGAGATGATTCATGGAAGAGTTAAGACCCTTCACCCCAAGGTATTCGCGGGGATACTTGCCAGGGAATCGAAACAGGAAGTGGAAGAGATACAAAAATTTGATATTGGCAAAATTGACCTGGTGTGTGTGAATTTGTATCCCTTTGAAAAAACGAGCCAAATGACGGACAAACCAGAACTTTGGCAAGATGAAATTGATATTGGCGGCGTCTCTCTCCTGCGTGCTTCCGCTAAAAATTACCAGGAATGCGTCACACTACCCGATCCGAAATATTACAAAGAATTTTGCGAAGAACTTCAGAAAAATAATGGATTTATCACAGAGGATTTCTCGCTAAAAATGATGCAGAATACATTTCTATTGACAGGACAATATGATTTAGCTATAGCCAAGAAATTTTATTCTCTCTCAAACAAAGACATCACAGTAAATGTGTATCAAAAAGCCTATCATCTTCGCTACGGAGAAAATCCCCATCAATCTGGCGGATATTGGAATCCAATTCTGGAAACGGATTCTTTGGTTATCGGCTGTCACCAAATCCATGGGAAAGAGCTTTCCTACAATAATATTTTAGATACAGCCCTGGGGCTCGAACTTTTGGATGAGTTTCAAGACCCCTGCTCCGTTATCGTAAAACACAACAATCCCTGTGGAACATCCGAAGCGGATACACTGGAAACTGCCTATCAAAATGCGTATGCTTGCGATCCGGTTTCTGCTTATGGGGGGGTTTTTCTTTTTAACAGGGAAGTTAGCGAGAAGATTGCAGAGCATATCCATACCATATTTGCCGAAATTATTTGCGCTCCTTCTTTTTCTCCGGAAGCTCTCTTGATTCTTGAACAGAAAAAAAATATTCGATTGCTGAAAAGAGTTCAAAAGAATTCCCCAGCCATAGAAATCCGTTCAGCTGGGAGTGGAGTATTGATCCAGGAAAAAGACAAGAAACTGCTGGATGAGATTCAAATCAAAACTGGCGAGAAACTGACGGATAAAATGATGGAAGATATCATTTTCGGTCTTAAAATTGTCAAGCACGTAAAATCCAATGCAATAGTTGTTGTCAAAAACAGGATTACCGCAGGGATTTGCGGTGGTCAGCCAAATCGAATCAATAGTACAATCATGAGCTTAAAACAAGCTGGAGAAAAAGCAAAAGATTCTATATTAGTTTCAGATGCCTATTTTCCTTTTCCTGACTCCATTATCGAAGCCTCCCAGGCTGGGGTCAAAATTGTTGTAGAGCCGGGAGGATCAATCCGAGATGCGGAAATCATTGCTGAAGCTAAAAAACATGATATTATTTTAGTGTTTACTGGATTAAGGCATTTTTTACACTAAGAAAATGGGGGGTGTAAAGATGAAAAAACAAAATGTGCTTGTTCTGGGTGGTGGTGGTAGGGAACATGCTCTTTGTTGGAAACTCTCTCAGAGTCCTGAGCTTAACGAGCTTTACTGTATCCCCGGAAATGCAGGGATTCAAAAAATAGCCCACATAAGCAATTCATTTGATATGATGGACTTTCAAGCTGTTAAAAACTTTGCGAAAGACAAAAAGGTCAGTCTGCTCATTGTGGGAAAAGAAAACCCGCTTGTAAAAGGTATAGCGGATTTCTTTACGAATTCTGAGATAAAAGTCTTTGGTCCCAATCAGCATGCCGCACAGCTAGAAGGCAGTAAAATCTTCACAAAGAATTTTTTTGTGAAATATAATATCCCCACAGCAAAATTTCATACTTTTTTTACACTGGACGATGCTCTTTACCATATAAAAACCAATCACGACTATCCCATCGTCATCAAAGCCGATGGTTTGGCGCAAGGTAAAGGAGTCATGATAGCCCGGGAGGAGAAGGAAGCTCTTCATTCGATCAAAGAAATGATGGAGTTTAAGAAATTTAAATCGGCTGGCGAAAAGATTGTCATAGAAGAATTCTTGGATGGCCATGAGCTATCTTACCAAATATTCCTCGACAAAGGGGAATATATCAACTTGATTCCCTCACAAGATTACAAGAAAGCCTATGATGGAAACCTGGGACCCAATACAGGTGGGATGGGAAATGTGGCTCCTCCTTCGTGGTTAAATGAAGATATTACAAAGAAAATTAAAGATCAAGTAGTCAAAAAACTGATCTACGCGCTACATATGGAAGAGATCCATTATACTGGCGTACTTTTCCTCGGAATTATGATTGTCAAAGGAGATCCGTTTGTTTTAGAAATTAATGTTCGGTTTGGAGATCCGGAATCCCAGGTGATTATGCCTCTTTTAAAATCCGATTTATTGACAGTAACCAATCAAATTTGTTCGGGTCATATCAAGGACGTTCAGCTGGATTGGTCAAAGGATATTGCAACCTGTATTGTTCTTTCCTCAAAAGGATACCCTGATTTTTTTGAAAAGGGAAAAGAAATTAAAGGTTTGCATGATGTGGCCAAGATGGAAAATGTTTTTTTATTTCATGCCGGGACCACGATTATTGATGAAAAAGTATATACGAATGGTGGAAGAGTCATGAGTGTGGTCGGTTTGGGCAAATCCTGGGAAGAATCCAGAAAAAAAGCGTATGAAGCTGTTTCAAAAATATCGTACGAGGGGATGTTCTACCGAAAAGACATCGGACTGTAAAGAAAAGATTTTAATTTCAAAACAGCAGCTACCTTTTTGTATGAAATGAAAACACGCTTCGCGGACTACGCTATAGTTTTCTAATTTCACACAAAAACGCTTGCCAAAACTAAAAAAACTATCGAATCAATTTACTCTTCTGTTAAAAAATTTTCTTAATTTTTACTACTTTACAATACATAATAGTTGACTAAACTATTTTTATGCTAGTATGTAATACATAGGTGGTTGAAATTTGAGCATCGAGACACAGATTTTAAAAGGACTTCTGGAAGGCTGTCTCCTAAAGATCATTGAGAAGGAAGAAATCTATGGCTACAAAGCTGTGGAACGTCTCAATGAAATCGGTTTCGATGTAAACGAAGCAACCGTCTACCCAATCCTAACCCGTCTAACCAACAAAGGAATCCTTAGAGTTGAAAAAAGACCTTCTCCCTACGGACCCGATCGTAAATATTATTTTATAACCGACCTGGGGGAAGAAAGTCTGCAAGAATTTGATACTACCTGGCAGCATATCCAAAGTGTTGTCAACAAAGTGATGGATGGAGGACAGGGATGAGGGATTCTAAGAATAAGTTGTTAAAAATATTTATAATCATCCTTAAAATATTTTTAATTGATCTTGGTGTTTGCCTTCTATTGACACTTTTATGGTTTCTTAGTTTAAATTCCACATTTAATTCTTATGTTTTTATTACAGGATTAGTAACAATATTGATAGCTTTTCTTCTATCTTTAGTCATTATTATGATTGGGGAATTTTTACTTTTTGACTCCATAGTCAACTTCTTAAGGAGGAAGAAAGGTTATGAAAAGTTTTTGAACGAAGATTACTTCCGTGAATACGAAAAAATAAAAGCAATAATTTCTCCAGCTTTCTCACGGATAAAAAGAAAAGAAGTTTTAAATGATGTGTTGGAAATAATGATTTCTGCCCAAGAACAAGGCAGGAACGTAAAAGATGTTGTAGGAAACTCAGATGAATTCGCATTTAATATTATTGAGTCTTATGGATTGATTAATCCTAGGTGGATACATTTACTAAATGGAATAATGGTGTCTTTATGTCTTCTTTTTGGATCTCATCTTGGAATTTGGTTCATGGAAAGAATGAACTTTTTTAATGCTTTAATACCTTCTATTTTTGTAATTCTTTCTATTCTTTTGGGAATAGTTTTGTTTATTATTTCGTATAATTTAAAACGGAGAGACAAATTAAAAAAGGTGAGAATTCTCCTATATTTTATATTTGGAAGCTTCACTTTACTTTTATTAATTAGTATTATTGGGGATTTCTATGAATTACCTTTATTTAACTATCTTTTTCATCCAAACATCGCAGTTATTCCGAACGTTTATGTTTTGTCGTTATATCTCTTCATAATCGTAGCAACGCTCTTGCTGAATCAATACTTCCGGAAAAAATCGTTAAGACAATTCATCAAGAATCCTTAAACCTCAATCAGCAGCATTCCTTCTTGTCTGAGTGGAAGAGCATCGATAATTTCTCCCGATTTGTTTATTGCCATGGCTCCCCCAATAAATTCTTCATAAATATAGCCAGCCATAAAAGTTGTGGCTCCAATTTTCTTGACTTGCTCTTTATATCCCGGCAAATCATCCCTGTCCCAAATTTCCTGAAAAGTTCCTGAGCCTTCCACTGTTCGAGCAAAAGGAAATAATAAATAATCGGGGTGAAGATCATGAACTCTTTGCACCAAATCTTCCTCAAACAAATCCCCGCAGAGCAGGAAACAAACTTTTCCAATATCGAGAGTCGCCGAAGTCAAAGAACATCCATCCACGTAAACATTTGGATCAGAATTTGGCCAATGCCAACCTTTGGATATCCTGCGATATTTTATGGCAATCTCACCAGCATTGTTTATCAAAATGGCTGTATCAAAAAGTTTTCCCTCTTCTCTTTCAAACAAACCAAACGCAATATGAATTTTATTTTCCTTTGCCAACTGACAGAAACGTTTCGAAATCTTCCCGGGAATTTCTTCACCCAAAAGAATATCATGAACCGGATTGTCTTTGTTAGCCAGTCCTGTGGTGGCAGTTTCTGAAAATAAAATCAAGTTTGCTTTTGAATCTACAGCTTGCTGGATAAAACTTTCCATTTTCGAAAGGTTACCTTCTAGAGAATCTGTAATCCTATGGGAAACAATCGCAACTTTCATGGAGGAATTATAAACAAAATCGAATGACAACCAAATCAGCACCTGAGGGAATAGTACATATAAACGTTCTTTTATCTGAAAAGCTATAGCAATCTCCTTTCGTGCTTGATATATTGCGATCTGAAAAAAAAGAAAGTTTTTTATTATTAGGAGTTGTAATCCTAAAAATTTGCTTATTATTAGTATTTGTATACAATGAATAGCATGAAAATACCAAGATTTTATGAGACTCTAGACAATTGGATTGAACCAAACAAAGTATTAGTGATCTTTGGTCCTCGTCAGGTTGGCAAAACAACATTGCTTACAAACTATTTAAAACAAACAAAACTTCATTATCGACTCGACAACGGGGACAATCTTTCAATACATCATCTCTTGGGATCCAGGGAATTTTCGAAAATAAAATCTTACGCAGAAGGATATGAATTAATAGCCATCGATGAAGCTCAACTCATCCCCGATATAGGATCCGCTTTAAAAATAATGGTTGATCAAATTCCTGGAATTAAAATAATTGTTACCGGATCATCCTCCTTCGAGCTAGCTGGTCAGATTGGTGAGCCTTTAGTTGGCAGAAAAAGAACCTTGCATTTGTTTCCGATCTCCCAGCTTGAATTACGAAATCTTTACAATTCTTACGAATTGAAAGAAAAATTATCAGAATGGATGATTTTCGGCGGTTATCCCGAAGTTATTTCTACGATTACAAAAACCAAGAAAATTCGTATCTTAGAGGACATCATTAATTCATATTTATTGAAAGACATCTTAACCTTAGAGAGGGTTAAAGGGACAAAAACCATTCTGGATTTGTTGAGACTAATAGCCTTTCAGGTTGGAAACGAAGTATCTTATTATGAACTTGCCTGCCAAATTGGTATTGATTATAAAACCGTCTCTCGCTATATCGATCTATTTGAAAAATCATTTATTCTTGTTTCATTACATGGGTACAGTTCAAATCTACGAAAAGAAATCAGGAAAAAGAATAAATATTATTTCTATGACAATGGCATCCGAAATGCGCTCATTGGCAATTTCAACGAATTTGAACAACGTTATGATATCGGTAGTCTCTGGGAAAACTTCCTCTTTATTGAACGATACAAAAAATGCTCGTATACAGAATTGTTTAATTATCGATATTTTTGGAGAACATGGGATGCCCATGAAATAGATCTGGTGGAAGAATGGGGTGGAGAAATCCATGGATATGAATTTAAGTGGAAAGAAGCAAACAGCAAACAAGAGAAATATTGGAAGATTGCCTACCCAAATGCTTCTTTTAAAGTGATTAATCAAGAAAACTATCTCGAATTTATTGTTTAGGAATCTTGTAGCGCCATTTTGATTTTTTATCTTTTAGAGATTTAACGTAAGAACGTTCTTTTCGAGCATTTAAAGTGTTTGCCTGGTTTGTATGTTTCCCAGAAAAGGGCAAACGATCGATGATAATACAAAGCCTCTCCCCATGGGCGTTTGTGTGTTTTCATGTTATCTGGAACTGGATTTAAATATGGCTAGAAAAGCTCTCTCAACGAGAAACCGTACTTTGTTTTTTCCTAAGAAACCTGTAAAGTACCATGAATGCAGGTTAATAAGCAACATGTCAAAAAATGTGTAAAAACAGGCACCTGTTTGACTCTCTGTTGAACTAAAGTATCAAAATAGGGTCTTCCGATGCGTATGAGGCCTGTTTTTTCTGTACAATATTTACAGTCAGCAAACCGTCATGGTTACAGGGTTTATCCTATATTCTCAATAAAATATCCCAACCACTCATGAATGCACACTATTCTTGCTTTCTGGCGATTTCATCCTTCGAAGATACAATTCAGTAACGCAAAAACGTTTGTTTAGTTTTCTAGAAGTGACAAAAATATCGATGCAGTTTTACATCCTGCATTGATGGGGTTTTTCTCTTTTTCTATCCGTTTTGCTCCCCTCTAGGAATCCATCCAATAACTCCTCCCAACGAGAAACTGTACTTTGTTTTAGAGGTGGAAACCTGTAAAGTACCATGAATACATGGTAAAAAGTACTTGGTCAAAAAAATGCAAAAAAAGGCACATAAGACATTGAGGACAGGCTTTAATATGTCCAAGCTCTCTAATAGCCCTTCTCGTTCATGTATTTTGGGTACGTTTTGAGAATCTGTAAAGTCCCATGAATACAGGGCTTTTATTCATCGTTAAATCTACAATATAGAACTCAATGGTAAAGTAATTATAAATTCAGTGATGAGAATAAAACATTATTTCGTATAATGGAACTATGTTTGAACAAGCGTTTAAAAATATTGACGATATTCTGCACAAAGATGCCGGTTGTAGTAGCGAACTGGACTATGTAGAGCAGACTTCCTGGATATTATTTCTTAAATATCTGGACGATCTGGAAAAGGACAAACAAACCTCAGCAGATCTTTCCAACAAAACCTACAGTCCCATTATTGAGCCTAGTTTTCGCTGGGATCGGTGGGCAGTCCCCAAAACAAAGGATGGAAAGCTGGATCATCACCAGGCTCTGAGTGGCGACGACCTAAAGGATTTTGTAGACAAAGAGCTCTTCCCCTACTTGAAAAAATTCAAAACCGAAGTCGACAGTCCGGACACGATCGAATACAAAGTGGGAGAAATATTTAGCGAACTCAAAAATAAAATCCAGAGTGGGTACAACCTTAGGGAAATTCTAGGTATCATTGATGAGCTACGGTTTCGCTCCAAAGTGGAGAAGCATGAAATGTCTCACCTCTATGAAGATAAGATCAAAAACATGGGGAACGCCGGAAGGAATGGGGGAGAATATTATACCCCTCGCCCTCTGATCAAAGCAATCATCCAGGTGGTGGCTCCCCAAATTGGTGACAAGATTTACGATGGAGCGGTTGGATCGGCTGGATTTTTGGTGGAATCGTTTGAGTTTCTCAAAGCCAACAAGGATCTATCGACCACCGAGATGGAAATTTTGCAGAAGAAAACTTTCTACGGTAAGGAAAAGAAATCCCTCGCTTATATTATTGGTACCATGAATATGATTCTCCACGGGATAGAAGCTCCCAATATCCTACACACCAACACTCTGGCAGAAAACAGTTCCGACATCCAGGATAAGGATCGATTTAATATTGTGCTGGCCAATCCTCCGTTTGGCGGTAAGGAACGTGCAGAAGTCCAGCAGAATTTCCCAATCAAAACAGGGGAGACCGCTTTTCTTTTCCTACAGCATTTTATTAAGATTCTAAAAGCCGGGGGTAGAGCGGGTATCGTCATCAAGAATACTTTTCTCTCCAACACCGACAACGCCTCTGTCTCTCTCCGCAAACTGCTGCTAGAAAATTGTAACCTTTATACGGTGCTTGATTTACCGGGTGGAACGTTTGCAGGAGCGGGGGTCAAAACGGTAGTTCTGTTTTTTGAAAAAGGATCATCCACCCGGAAAATTTGGTTTTACCAGCTCAATTTGGAAAGGAATCTTGGCAAGACTAATCCGCTTAATGATGCCGACCTTGTAGATTTTGTTACTCTCCAAAAGTCTCTAGCTGATTCGGATAATTCCTGGAGAGTTAATATAGCCGATGTTAATCCTCAAACGTTTGACCTCTCGGTCAAAAATCCCCACAAAAAAGAGGAAGCCACTCTCCGTGATCCTCTCGAAATATTGGAAGAGATGGAAAAGCTAGACAAAGAAGCTGGGGAAATGATGGACAGGATTAAGGAGCTATTGTGACAAACATAGACACACCAAACAACAATTATCAAACCTTGTTGAGTAGAATTTCTGATACCTACACCCATGGCTACCAAAAAACTGTTATGGCTATTAATTCCAACTTAGTGGAAACCTATTGGAAAATAGGGCAATACATTGTTGAATTTGAACAAGGTGGTAGCTCTAAAGCGCAATATGGGAAAGCGTTATTGGAAAATCTTTCAAAGGATTTGTCTCATTTACATGGCAAAGGGTTTAGTCGCTCCAATATTAGTTATATGAGGTTGTTTTATCAACGATATCCAATTTGTGAGGAGGTTCCTCACAAATTGAGTTGGACTCATTTTTGTGAACTAGTTAAAATTGATGACCCTCTTGAACGTTCATTTTATGAAAAACAAACTATCAGAGAAAATTGGAGTACTACTGATTTAAAACGTCAAAAAAATTCTTCCTTGTTTTTACGTTTAGCTGCCTCGAAAGACAAAGAAGGTATTTTGCAATTAGCCAAGAATGGACAAATTGTACAAAAACCAGAAGATATTATCCGAGAACCCTATGTTCTAGAATTTCTTAAGATTCCTGAGCCGTATCATTTGACCGAAACAGATTTGGAATCTCGCTTAATCGAAAATTTACAACATTTCTTACTTGAACTTGGTAAAGGATTTGCTTTTGTTGGTAGGCAGTATCGTGTTACATTAGGCAATCGTAATTTCTATGTCGATTTAGTTTTTTATCATCGAATTTTGAAATGTTTTGTATTGATCGATCTTAAGAAAAACAAAGCCGGATATGAAGATGTTGGGCAAATGAATATGTATCTCGGCTATTTCGAGAGCGAAGAAAATACCGAAGGAGATAATCCGCCTATTGGTATTGTACTAGCAAAAGAAAAAGACGATTTGCTCGTACAATATGCCATGCACAATATTTCATCCCAGCTTTTTGTCAACAAATATCAGCTTTATCTTCCAAACAAAGAAGAGCTGCGGCAATTAATCGAAAAACAATTGATCGTGGATGAGGAAAAATGAGAAAACTTTGTAAGAATTACTTGCATGAGTCATTCCCTACGCACTGCGTAGGGAATTTCGTTTAGCCTTCTCATGATGCGGATTAATCAATACCTATGAAGCAAGGATGGGAAGTTAAAAAGTTGGGGGAAGTTTGTGTTATTAGACCACCAAAGGACGAAGCTCGAAAAAAGCTAAAAGAAAATGATTTAGTGTCTTTTTTACCGATGGAAGATTTAGGAATAAATCAAAAAGAATTTGTAACTAGCAAAGAAAGATTATTAAAAGATGTTGAAGGAAGTTATACCTATTTTGCGAACGAGGATGTACTTTTAGCAAAAATTACACCCTGTTTTGAAAATGGTAAATTAGGTATAGCAAGAAATCTAACCAATGGTATAGGTTTTGGATCAAGTGAGTATTTTGTTTTCAGACCTAGTATAAAAATAAAATCTGATTTCTTGTATTACTACTTTTTACTTGATCAGTTTAGAGTAGAAGGTTCAAAAAAAATGATGGGGGCAGTAGGTCATAAAAGAGTAGCCAAAGAATTTATTGAAAATTCTAAAGTTCCTATTCCCCCTCTTCACGAACAACAAAAAATTGTTGGGATTCTGGATGAGGTGTTTGCAGGAATAGCGAAAGCCAAAGAAAATGCAGAAAAAAACCTTGCCAATGCACGTGAAATTTTTACATCCTATTTGAATAGTGTATTTGAAAGTCCTGGCAAAGATTGGGAAGTAAAAAAATTAGGAGAAGTTTGTAAAATAATTGGTGGTGGTACTCCATCAAAACAAAAAAAAGAATATTGGTTAAATGGAAATATTAAATGGATATCATCAAAACATATTGATGATGAAGGTTTTGTAAAAGGTTTCGAGTTAATAACTGAGTTTGGATTAAAAAAATCATCTTCACAAGTAATTCCAAAGGGTAATATTATTTTAATCACTCGTGTATCTGTTGGTAAATTAGCTTTCACTGATGATTCTTACGCTATTAATCAAGATTTAACTGGTTTAATTCGAAATGACGAAAAAAAGATCAATTCAAAATTTTTATTTTATTTTGCTAAATTATTTACGAAGAATATTGAAAAAGATGCTGTTGGTATTGGTGTTAGGGGAGTAACTAAAGAATATGTATATAATATTCAAATCCCTTATCCTTCAATCTCTGATCAGCTAAGAATAGTTGATACTCTAGAAAATCTTTATTTACAAACCAAAAAGTTAGAAGCAATCTACCAGCAAAAACTTGCAGATCTGGAAGATCTCAAAAAATCAGTCCTGCAAAAAGCTTTCAACGGCGAACTAACGATGGGTGAAGCATGAACGAGTCGGAAACCAGGGCAGAGCTGATCGATCCGAAGCTCAAAGCTAGCGGATGGGGAGTGGTCGAAGGATCTAGGGTCCTGCGGGAGTACCACATCACCGATGGGAAAATTCAAACCGGTTACGGTCGTGGAAAGCCAATGATCGCAGACTATATCCTGGTATTTAGGAACCGAAAAGTTGCTGTCATCGAGGCGAAGAGTAGCAACCAAGTAGTTGGCGAGGGGGTCATGCAAGCCAAGATTTACGGCGAAAAACTACATCTGGGCTTTGCGTATGCCACCAACGGCAAAGAAATTTATCAAATATCTATGAAATCAGGCAGAGAAGGATTAGTAGCCAGTTTCCCCACACCGACAGAGCTTTGGAACAAAACCTTTGACCTCCAAAACTCATGGATGGATAAATATAATGCTGTCCCTCTCAACGACCTGGGAGGAACCAAAAAGATCCGGTTTTATCAGGAGATCGCTATCAACAAAACCATGCAAGCCATCACGGAGGGGAAGGATCGAATCCTCCTAACTCTCGCTACCGGTACTGGTAAAACTTTTATTGCCTTCCAGATAGCATGGAAGCTTTTCCAAACTCGGTGGAACCTACAAAGAGACGGCAGACGTCAGCCACGGATATTATTCCTGGCAGACCGGAACATTCTAGCCGATCAAGCTTTCAATGCTTTCTCTGCTTTTCCTGAGGACGCTCTGGTTCGCATACGACCGGACGAAATTCGAAAAAAAGGAAAAGTTCCCACCACCGGCAGCATCTTCTTTACCATCTTTCAAACCTTTATGTGCGAAAAAGAGCCTGGCAAAAAAGAATTTACCTTTGGAGAATATCCAAAGGACTATTTTGATCTGATCATTATCGATGAGTGCCACCGGGGTGGAGCTAACGACGAAAGTAATTGGCGGGGAATTCTCGAGTATTTTAAACCAGCCATTCAGCTAGGACTCACCGCAACTCCTAAGCGGGATGTCAACGTCGATACCTACCGTTATTTTGGCGACCCGGTCTATATTTATTCCCTGAGGGAGGGGATCAATGATGGATTCTTGACTCCCTTTAAAGTTAAACGGATTCAAACGACGATGGACGAATATGTCTACACTTCCGATGATTTTGTGATTGAGGGAGAGGTGGAAGCTGGCAAACGCTACACAGAACCAGATTTTAATCGGATTATTGAGATCAAGGAACGGGAGGCAAAACGAGTTCAACTATTCCTGGATGAAATCAACCAGAAAGAAAAAGGAATTGTATTTTGCGCGAACCAGCCACATGCAGCCATAATCCGAGATTTGGTCAAT
>Ga0247841_10003825_pt1 | contig 27046 bp, 27 predicted proteins | sample LaCruzMarch2015__2_FD_192410 | JGI IMG/M metagenome (GOLD analysis project Ga0247841, IMG submission 192410) | Freshwater microbial communities from meromictic Lake La Cruz, Castile-La Mancha, Spain - LaCruzMarch2015_18m | ecosystem: Environmental > Aquatic > Freshwater > Lake | place: Spain... | reverse complement strand
GGCCAAGAGGCCGGCTCTTTTGTTAGAAAAATCCCCCGGTCCAAAGTGGACAAGGGGACGGGTGACTCGTTGAGCCTCACGCGACCTGACGACGATACTCGTTGATTTCGTGGACGAGGTCGGTTGGGATAATCTTCTCACTCTCGTAGAACGAGAGAAGATCGGTGATGGTCCAGATCGTGTGTAGCGTTAGACCCGCTTTGGCCAGTTGCGCTTCGCCACCTTGTTCGCGATCAAGGAGCACGGCGACATCGGTGACAACTAGTCCGGCGTCGCGGAGAATCTTGACCGCCGCCAACTTGCTGTCGGCACCGGTGATTAGGTCATCCACGGCCAGCACAGTTTGACCCACTTCGTACACACCATCGATCGTGGCTTGCGAGCCGTGGTCTTTCGGTTCGCGTGGTGTGATCATTGGACGATCACTGATATCTGACAGCAGAGCGACGATAGGTGTTGCCGCTGTCGGCACGTCTGCGACCAGATTGTATATCACGCCATCTGCACGCACCTTTCCTGAGATGAGTTCGGCCGCGTAGCGTGGAAGGGGTGGAAACGAACGCAAGAGTCGCAGGTCAACATAGTACGGCGAGAGCGGAGCATCAGGATGCTTCTTGTGCAGAGCCAAACGGAATCCTTCGCCTGTCGGTGAATCAAGTTTCGTCTTGATCATCTTGCGCTGGGCAAGTTGGCGCGCGAGAAAGATGCTGCCTGATCGATAGTTGTCTATCATGGGGTTTTCTCTCCTTCTGGTGGTAGGGGTTACGACTTTTGAGACAGCGCTGTCCCAACTTCTTCGATGATAAGTTTCGCAGCCTCTTCGGGTCCGCCCTTGATCTCCTTGGGAGGAGCATACAAGGGACCACCGATCACCAAACCATCTGCGCCGAGCAGAATAGCTTGCGTCGGGGTAGTGAAGCGTTTCTGTTGGCCGGGTGCCGCCCACACCGGACGAATGCCCGGGGTGGTTTTGAGGATGTTTAGTCCGCGGATCGCGTCGAGCTGTAGTTCCAACGGAGAGCAGATCAATGCACCGAATCCCGCAGTGTTCGCACGCATGGCGAGCAAGGGTACTTGCTCGTTCGTAGGGCGGCCGTAGATTTCCAAGCACTCCTCGTTGGTGATGTCCGTGGGCACTGTGACGCCGAAGAGTGTCACGTCACGCGCATTCGCAACGGCCTTCTTGAGACCGCTCATGCTACTTGAAGCATGGACCATCAGTCCGGAAACACCCTGAGAACAGATGGCCGCAACGGTGTCACCGACGGTGTCGTTTGTGTCGTGGAGTTTCGCATCGTAGATGACGCGACCGCCCCTACCCAACACTGCTGTCACGACCTGCGGCCCGCCGATCTTGTGAATCAGTTTGAAGCCGACCTTGAAGTAGATGATGCCAAGCTTGAGCATCTTGTCGATGAACGCGCCTGCTTGTTCCCACGGCATGTCTAGCGCGGGAATGATGCGACTCGCCGGAGTTGTGTAAACAACCATAGTTTTGAACCTCTCTTTCAACAAATTGTGATGGAACAGAAAACAAAGAAACAATCACATGATTGCCTCCACAATGGATAATATACTAAAGGGTTGTCGGTTACAAACGTCGTTACTAAATATTGATGATGTTTTTTGTTCTCTTATTCGTTCGCGTGAGATTTTTTATATATGAGAGTGAATACTATAATCGCGACGAATGACATTAATGACATGAAGGGAATTGTAATAAATCCTAACCAGTTAATCTGTGTTGTTGTACAAGAAACTCCGAGACTGCAAAAAGTTTGATTATCGGGGATGATGTTCCACTGAATAAGCGAATGGTATAGCGCTACCAGAGTACCAATTATCGCAAGGGGGATTGTTGTGAATGGCCAATTTTTATCTTTGCGCATAATTCCGACGCCGATGATAATCACAAGCGGATACATAAAAATACGTTGCCACCAACAAAGAACACATGGTGGCAGATTAAAAATTTCACTTAATGAAAAACTAACAACAGTGGCTAGTAGTGCTATAACCCATGCCAAATAATGGGCGTTGTGTTTTGTTAGATTAATTAACTTTAACATGTAGACATTCTAACAGCTTTGTGAAAATCAGAGATAGGGCAAAATCACATAGGATAATTGTTTTACTAAGCAAAACCTATTTCGAGAGTTCTTCGATTCTTGTGCAAATAAGAGTAGCTCGTCCACTTTTAGCAAGCACATACGAGAAACATTCGCTGTTGCGGAGGTTCTCGCAGTGTTCATTGAAAATATAACTCAGTTGGGCTAGCGAATGGCTCTGAGACATCGCGCCTGCTGACGCGAGTCTCAGAGTTCTTCGATTCTTGTGCAAAAAAGTAACCCGCCTGCTTTTAACCAGCACATGCGAAAACATCCGCCTCGGCGGAGGTTTTCACAGTGTTCATTGAAATAAGGAAGATATCATTTGAAAATGGTCGCCTTTCGGCGACCTATTCAATGAGTACCGAGGGTGGGACTCGAACCCACACGGCTGTGAAGCCAAAGGATTTTAAGTCCTTCGCGTATACCATTCCGCCACCCCGGCTTACCTAGCTTTAAAAGAACATTGGAGGCCACGGTGGGAATTGCACCCACAAATAGCGGTTTTGCAGACCGCCGTGTTAACTATTTCACCACATGGCCGCGACTTAGACATTCTAGTATCTCTTTTGCTTTCTTATCAACCCTACCTGGTTGCAAAGAGAAGTAGTTACAAAATATATCAAACTTTCTTTGAAAATAATAGCCCTTATCTGTATTGCTGTATAAGAACTTGAATAACTCAATACTATCTGATGTCCCGTAGCATAATTGGAAAGAATTATGACTATCGTAAACTTTGTGCAAATTAATATTCGTGTTTTTCGAAATTATCAAAGATAAATCTTCTAAAAAGTCTTTACTTCCGCTAGTAAACGAAAGAGTTAGCTTTTTTGTTATGATTGGCTTGTTTGTGCCCTTTTTAGTTGAAAGACTTATGCACCCATCGCCATCAAAATATCCTCTTGTGTAATCCGGAAGGTATTTGTTTGGAATGTGAGGCGGAAATTTAATAGTGAGGGATTTATTGGGGTATAGTCCGTGCTTAGATAAGGAATCATATATGCGGTGACTTCCTATTCGTAAAAAATAACAGGGCTTGCCGTTGGGCGATGATGATTTCTTCGGTATTATTTTGTGTTCAGAGTGAAGCCATTTTTTTATACTAAAGATTATTTCTTTATCAGTACTGGTTATTCTTAAATATTTGCCTCTTAAATATAGCGCATTTTCTAAACTCCCATCGGCATAAATAAACCCTAAAACGTAAGCCATGGTTCGGCTCCAGTGTTCAAAGAATTCTTCATCGACTTGGTATTTTATGCCCATATAGAATGGTTAGGATACATACTGCAATTATAATACACAATAAAACGTCTAATCAATCTATATTACGATTTGTCCCGCTAAGTAGCGGGACAAGTTAGTTTATAGTTTTAGTAGCTTTATTTTGCTTCTTCTGCCGGCTTTTCGTTTTCCACTTTTTCCGCAGCTTCCTTTTCTGCTTTTGTGGCTTCATTGGCTATTCTCTTTGCTTCCTTTTCTGCTTCTTCTTCATCACGACGGACTTTTTCAATTGCTCTGCGTTGAGCGTCTTTTTCGGCCAGAGTTTTTTGCAATACCTTGGAATCTTCCTTACGGCGACGCTTAATATTAGATTTTCTTAGGTATGTGAGTTTGTTGCGGCGTACTTTCGTGGCGCCAACAATTTCAATGGCTGTGATCAGCGGGGAATTAAGAGGAAAAATGCGTTCAACACCGATTCCGCCAACAACACGGCGAACTGTAAAAGTCTTTCCAAATCCGGCACCATGTGTGGCGACAATCATGCCTTCAAACGCTTGCGTGCGTTCCTTTCCGCCTTCGCGGATTTTAGACATTACGCGCACTTCCAAACCAGGACGTACCGGATATGGTTCACGTGTCTTTTTTGTGCCTTCGTAATCAGGGATTAAGTTAGTCATAGTGATTGAGATAATGTACTTAAAAGTATGATTTTCGTCAAGAATATGCTCGGTGAGGTCTTGCTTACTCGAAAGTTAGTCTTTGCGAGCGAAGCGAAGCAATCTCCAACAATGAAAGAACTTTCTATTATTTAGTCAACTTAATACTTTCGGGTGGAGATTGCTTCGTCGGCGCCTCCTCCTCGCAAAGACGACGTCGTTGTTTTAGTGCTTTGATACCCGATACGCGTTGTGAGAGATGGGCTTATCCCGGAGATGTTCAGCGGCCTTTCGGGCTCTTAGTTCATCTAAAATTATCTGTAAATCTGGTGGTAAAGGAGCTTGGAAGGTTTTGATATCACCAGATGACATGGTTACCGATATTTGATAGGCATGCAAAAATTGCCTTTTTGCGGCTGGAATATGCCCATCTCTAATTTGTTTACCATACAAATTGTCTCCAATAATTGGAAAACCAATGTGGCTTAGGTGAACACGAATTTGATGAGTACGGCCTGTTTTTGGCATTACTTCTAGTAAGGTATAGTGCGAAAATTTTTCAGCTCTACGAAAAAATGTAACTGCTTCACGGCCCTGTCCTTTGTCAGCCACAGTTCTGCGCATTGGATTTCTTGTGGAGCGCATAATGGGCATTGCGATTTTTCCATCTTTTTCTCCCATCACTCCGCGGACAAGAGCAAGATAAGTTTTTTGAACATGGCGCAATTGAAATTGTTCTTTCAAATAACGAAACATTTCTGGTGTGCGAGCGATAAGCATGACTCCAGAAGTATCTTTGTCCAAACGATGAACAATGCCAGGACGTAGCGGATCTTCGCCGATATTTTTCAAATCAGGATAACGAGCAAGCAAAGCATCAGCGATTGTCGGATGTTCATTTTTTGTGCCGGCATGGACAGGAATGCCTGCCTGTTTATTAATTACCAACAGATTCGGATCTTCATGAATTATCATCAATGGAATTTCGTTGTTGGCTTGGACTTCTGGTGGAGGGGGAGTTTTGAAAGCGTCGGCTGCAATACGAATAGTTTGTCCGGCACTAATTGAATTTCCGGATTTAGTGATCATTTTTTCTTCCACTGATATTTTTCCGTCTTTAATGGCACGCTGAACCGCACTGCGTGTGATGCCTTTGGGCATGACACTCATTAGGTAAACATCTAAACGCATACCGGAGACTTCGGTGGGTACGGCAAGAACACTTTCTTTGTCTGGATTTATTTGGTTTTGATTGGCTGAATCGTTCATTGGGGATTTGTGATAATCGATTTATATGGCTCAGTTGGACTTTGAAGGGCCCCGTGAATTGTATCGCTATGGCGAAACAATTCACGGGGTTCTTCGATTCTTGTGTCCCGTCCCCGCCAACCGGCGGGGGCGGGATGTACATTCGATTTGTTTCGCAAAGCGAAACTAATCTCGAGTGCGCACGACAGGTATCGAACCTGTGACCTTCACAATGTCAATGTGACGCTCTACCACTGAGCTACGCGCGCTCGTCGTTGCTGGGGTGGGAAACCAAGGTTTCCCCCTCCCAACTCCCCCCTTCCTTTTTAAAGTGTCGCGCGTCTCGGGACCTTATAACCCGTAGCCGCGCGACCGACTTACGGTTTATATTTTCTTGTTTAAATAGCGTCAGCTACACTTTTATGGAAGCCATCTGTCTGCAATAGTTAAGCATGAAATGAGTTGAAATTCAATAGCTGGAAATTTTCTTGATAATAATGCAAAGTATTAGGTGAGGATGGTGAAAATGCCCTTAGGCCTGTAGCTCAATGGTTAGAGCAGGCGACTTATAATCGCCCGACGATGGTTCGATTCCATCCAGGCCTACCAACATAAAATGGAAGCTGATAGCTTCCATTTTATGTTGGTAGGATCTGCGCAAGCCAACTGCTTGGCTTGCATGATGGAATCGAAGCCGGAGCCATGTTTCGCTTTCAAGCGAAACGGCGAGGCAGGGTTACAACTTGCCTAAGGCAAAGTTGTAACCGATTCCATCCAGGCCTGAGTTTAAGAATCATGCACTTGTTAAAAGCTGGTGTGTTTCTTTTTTTGCACAAGAGTCGAAGAACCCTGCGAGAGCCCTGCAACAGCATGGCTACTCGCATGGGCCACAAGAAAGTCGACTGGCTTGCATGATGGAATCGAAGCCGGAGCCATGTCCCGTCAAAGTAGAGAGTATTCCTATTGACATTTTACGCATAGTATGATACAATTACGGGTTCTTGGAATCGTCCGAGAATCCAGATTTGTGTCTGGTTTAGGAAGAAAATAACTGGTGTCCTTTCCACAAGTCACAAGGAGCTAGAACGTGTCGAAAAAAGTTATTCGTGTTGTGGCTGGCGATCGTGGTGGCTGGAATGCCATCGAACCGCCGCTCGTTCGAGCGCTGGATGCGGGTTGTGCTGTCCGCGTTTTCCTGACTGCGACGTGCGGGAAACAGTTTCTGGATGGTAAGCTGTGTCCCGACAAACGCATGGATGTGATGACAGGAATGGCTAACACGGCCACTATGGCCGCTTTCTTCGGCTATTCCGAGCACCATCTTATGGTTATTGGCGCGTCTCAGTCGAAGGAAGGTACTGAGGCGACCAAAAACGCTCTGATGGTTCCGACTTTCTTGGTGCCCCGGCTCGGCGTGCAGGATATGTATGGCAGTATTATGCCAACCTTGCGGTTAGCTGATAATGCCTTCGATTGTCTGTGCGTCTCCGACGAATTCGCTCGCAGCATGGTGCTGAAGGAATTTCCCGGGCTTGGCGATCGCGTTGTCGTTACCGGCGGTCCCCAGTTCGACAAGACCATCGAGATCAAGAAGAGTTGGAACGAGAAACGTCGTCAACTGCGAGAAGCCATGCACATTGATGGAGATCAAGTAGTATTTCTCGTTGTCGGTGGGCTCAATGGTACCGCCGAGACTCTTAAGCTCTTGGAAGAAGGTATCGAAAAGTCCGGTTTCGCCCAAAGAGCAAAGGTGATTCTTCGGACTCACCCGCGTGCTACGGACGAAGACAAGTATCTCCTGAAGAAGTATCTGGCCATTGGGGGAAGAACGTGGTTCACAGATGCGGATCGCGCACTTACGCCAACTAGTGAAGATCTGTTGCCGGGCGTGGACTTTGTGCTTTCTGGCTATGGCACAACTAACTACTTCGGTATTCTCTGTGGAATGTCCGGGGTGGTGTATGTTGGCACACCGGCGTTCAAGCGTGATCTCAAGGCCGAAAAGGGTTTGGATCGTCCACCAGAGGTGGACATCGGAGCCGGTTGGTATGTTCAAACAGGCGTGGATCTCGCAAGAGTCGTAGTCGACGTGCGCCACGGATCGAAGCTCATGTCCGTTCTGAAGCTTCAGGAGGCCCAGAAAAAAATCGCTTCCTTCAACGACGGCCACGCGACCGACCGCGTGTGGGGACAGATGCAGAGATTGATGGATCGTTAGCGTTTCGCAAAAACGTGCCAGAAAATTTTCAGCAGCCCCCTGTAGTGTTTTCACTACTTGGGGCTTTTTATATTCCAATAAAGTTTCTATTTGACCATACAGGAGTACTGAGATGGGGGGTTTTTAGCCAGAAATTCTATTTTTTTAATTAATTCATTGGTTAACGCAGCATCGTCTTTAAAAACAACAAAACCTTTTTCGTTTGGTTTTGAGAGAGACTCATAGTTTCGATTTAGGTAATTCATGGCGTTCATTCCTTCTTTGTTTTTGGTATTGATATTGATACCACAGGATGCGAGTAGGTCAATTTTTGGTAGATAGTCTTTAGATGGGTGTTTATAAAAAGCCATGTCTAATAGGACGGTGTTTCCAGTGCCTATTTCGACTGCATTAGGATCGGCGCCGTATTCTAGTAATGCTTTTGAATAACTAATTTCTTTGTAAATTGTGTAAAAAATTAATGGCGATGTTGTAGAAATATTATTACTATTTGTACGCTTAACTTTCATGTTTGGATCAATAAGTTTTGCGTCGAGTAGTTGTATCCAGCCAGAAAGATATGCCTTATTTATCTCATCGACCTCTCTTTGTGAGCTTGTTTGTATTCGAGAAAAATATTGTTCAATCTCTTCTTGACCAAGAACTTTACGAGCTTCTAGATATTTTTGAACAAGAGAAGAGCTTCTTGCAGTTTCTTTTGTAATATTTGCATTTTCTTCTTGATGTCCTTTGACTATCATAAGGAGAAATGGAGACGCAGCAACAAGAAACGAGAATAAAACACCAAAGATTGCAGCAATGGTTACTAGCGTTTGATATTTGTCATTCCAGTGTAGTATGTTGGAAAAGACAACAAGTGCTAAGACGGTAAAAATAGTAACAAACGTCCACAAGACTGCACCGTTTAACTCTTTTTGCAAATCTTTATCCACGGTATCATTAAACATAGAACCAAATAGCCAGATAGCTAGTGATAAAAGAATAGAAAGAGGCGAAATCCATATTGTGATGATCTGTATTATTTTTGGTATTTGTGACATGCATATATTTTAAACTGATAAATTATTTAATACAAAAAACTCCCGCGAGGGCGGGAGTTTTTTGTGATTAGTTTAATTGTTTTTATACTCCGGCTGGAGCTACTTTTGGTTCTGTAACAGGTGCTGTTCCAGTTGGTGTTGGTTGTGACGAAGAAATTATGGTTTCGTTTTTTGGCGCTTCTCCCATTAGTGCCCAAAATTCATCTTGTTCAATCGTTTCTTTTTCTATCAAAACTTTAGCAATCAACTGCCAGCGTTCTTTGTTTTCAGCGATTACTTTTTTTGCTTCTTCGCGGGCCTCGTCTACCAAACGAGAAATTTCTTTGTCGATTTTTGAAGCAGTTTCTTCGGAGTAGTTACGTTTTTCACCGAAATCACGACCCAAGAAAACATATTCATTGTGTTCGCCATATGTTGTCGGACCCATGTCGCTCATGCCGTATTCGGTGACGATACTTCTAGCTAGTTCTGTGGCGCGTTTGAGATCGCTGGAAGCGCCGGTTGTTAGTTGGTTGTATTGGGTGAGTTCTGCCGCGTAACCGCCAAGAAGGGTGGCCAATTCCCCAAGAAATTCCGGCTTGCTGTGCAGGCGTCGTTCTGTTTCGGGAAGTTTTAATGTGTAACCGCCGGCACGACCGCGAGAAACAATAGAAATTTTTCTCACCGGATCAACGTGAGGGAGAACATGCGCTACAATGGCGTGTCCGGCTTCGTGATAAGCGGCGATTGCTTTTTCTTTGATACTTAACATGTGGCTTTTTCGTTCAGGACCGAGCATTACTTTTTCTATGGAATCAAGCAAATCAGTCATTTCGATTTTTTTTCTTTCGCGCCTGACGGCTAATATGGCTCCTTCATTTGTAAGGTTCGCCAAATCCGCGCCGGAAAAACCGGGTGTACGTTCTGCTACTCGGCGCAATGAAACATCTTCCGCCATTGGTTTTCCAATAGAATGTACTTTAAGAATTGCTTCGCGTTCATCGATGTCTGGAAGATCCAATGTGACATGGCGGTCAAAACGACCTGGTCTAAGAAGGGCGGGATCCAAAACATCAGGACGATTTGTCGCCGCAATAACAATCACGCCCTCATCTGTAGCGAAGCCATCCATTTCTACTAAAATCTGGTTAAGAGTTTGTTCGCGTTCATCGTGCCCGCCACCCATACCAGTACCGCGATGACGTCCAACAGCATCTAGTTCATCAACGAAAACAATTGCCGGTGCGTTTTCTTTTGCTTTTTGAAACAAGTCGCGTACACGGCTGGCTCCAACACCAACGAACATTTCCACAAATTCTGAACCGGACATATGGAAGAAGGGAACATCAGCTTCTCCGGCTACTGCTTTGGCTAACAAAGTTTTTCCAGTACCCGGAGCACCAAACAATAAAACACCTTTTGGAATACGCGCGCCCATGGCTGTGAATTTTTTAGGATTTTTCAGAAAATCTACAATCTCCAATAGTTCTTCTTTGGCTTCTTTTGCGCCGGCTACATCTTTGAATGTGACTTTCTTTCTGGGAGGAAGTTCTCCTGCCGGTTTGCCTTTTATTTGGCCAAAAGACATGGCTTTGGAGTTGGCTGATTGCGCTGAACGGATCATGAAGAACATAAATCCACCAAGTAGCAAGAATGGCAGAAGGACAGGAAGTAAATTGGAAGCCCAAAAACCGGCACCGGACGGCTCTTTGACGGCAATCTCAATGCCACGCAATTTATCAGTATTAACGCCAAAATTTTTGAGTGAATCAGTGAGAGAAGAGTCTGCTTCTTTTACGGCTTTTTCTTTTTTGTTGTCTGTTTTCTCAATGGATACATTATTCTGTTCTACAGATATTTTTTTTACCTGGCCGTTGTTGATTTCAGTAGCTACCTGTGAAAGGGGAACAGTTGGTATTTTTTCCGCGGGAGCGGAAAAGAGAGAAAAAACGGTAATTATAATTGCTATCACCAGAAGACCGGCGCCAATGTTTTTGGCGTTGAAGTCTGGTTTCTTTGGTTTTGGTATACGTATACGTCGTGCCATAAGGTTATTTTAGTAGTTTAGTATTTAAAACAGGGATAATCAATGTGATAAATAGTATGAGAAGTTTATCAGAAATGAGGTTTTTTCATAGTGTCGTGGCTCACCTTACTGGCGGACAAGAAACCTGCCTATTTAAGAATATGCAAAGACAGCTTGTTGAACCAGTTTTTTCTTACTCACTCTTCTCTTCGCTTTTCTCTTCACTCTTCTCCGTTTTTTTCTTCTTTGGAGCAGGTTTTTTCTTGGCAGCTTTTGGTTCACTTTTTAATGAAAGTCCCAAGCGGTGCTCCACTGGTTCGATGCTAATAATATGAAATTCGTGAGTTTGTCCTGGCTTAATAACTTCTTCTGGCTTAAGAGTATCGTCTTCCGTGAGTTCAGAAATATGGGCTAAGCCATGAATGTCTTCATCCAATTTAACGAATGCGCCGAAAGGAGTGACCTTCAAAACTTCGCCGGTAATTTTATCGCCAACTTTATAGCGTTCTCCAACAGACAACCATGGATCAGGACGCAAGCGTTTTAGCGATAGGGAAATGCGTGTACCATCTACGCCGATTACCTGTGCCTTAACGGGCATGCCAACTTTGGCAAATTCACTTGGATTATCAATTCTTTGCCACGCCAATTCAGAAATGTGCACAAGACCTTCCAGTTCAATTTGTTTCCAGTTGAATTTCACAAACACACCGAAGTCCACGACGCCGCTGATTTTTCCTTCCACTTCTGCGCCAACGCCTAAACCTTCTAGGGCGACCTGTGTTTCCGTGTTCATCGCTTCTTTTTCAGAGACGATCATTTTTCCTTCGTTGCGATCAGCTGTAATAACACGGACGTTAAACATTTGTCCGATATAACTCTTCAATTTTTCCAAAATCTTTTGTTTGTCTCCGCCTTCGACTCTGGGATAATGGGCTGCATTTAGTTGAGAAACAGGCAAGAAGCCGGTTACTCCGCTGATGCGCAAAATAAGACCACCCTTGTTGGCTTCCAAAATTTGTACAGGAAAAATCTCGCCACTCTTTTCTTTGTCGCGTAATTCTTCCCAAGCTTTTTCTTCAGAGGCGCTGCGGAGTGACAACTCAACATATCCATCGTTATTTTCTGGTTCCACAACAACCGCTTCCACCGGATCACCGATTTTGGCGTGGCGGAATGTTTCTTGTGCGTCCATCAATTCTCGTCCAAAAACAATACCAACACCCAAAGCGCCAAGGTCTATATATAGGGTGTTTGAAGCGATATCGAAAATCTTACCCTTTACCACTTCGTCCTTGCGGACAAAATGAATCGATTCCGGATGCTCCAAAAGAAGCTTGCCGAATTCAGAAGTTTCCGCTTCAGGAGTAGCGACGAGAGACTTTTTATTCGATTTTTTATGGATAAGAGTCATTTGTCTTATCGATAGTAAATTAAGAGAGAAAAGATGTCAAGATGACCATCAGTATTTAAAAATTGAAGGAAAGATGGACTTTGGGAAACCTTGCCGAAGACGTTTATTTTTGCTAACATATGCAAAGAAGGACTTATTATTTAATTTACTTTTGATGCATCTTTCTTGGCTCGGAATCTCCTCTTTTAAGATAGAAACAAAGGACGCTGTGTTGGTGACGGATCCTTTTAGTCCAAAGGTTTCAAAAAAACCAATGCGCGCAAAAGCTGATCTGGTTATAATCAGCCGTTTTGGTGATTCTGTTCATGGTCACATTGATGCCATACAGGGTGAACCATTTGTGATTGACCATCCTGGAGAATTTGAATTGAAGGAAGTTTTTGTTCAGGGAACAGCCATTCCAATGAAAGATCCAACAAAGACAACTACTATTTTTTCTCTGGATATAGAAGATATGCGGCTGGTACATTTGGGAAATTTGGAAACAATTCCGTCAGCGGATATTTTGGAGAAATTAGATGGGGTTGATATCCTGCTTTTACCGGTCGGCGGAACAGGGCTAGATCTGAAACAGGCAGTTAAGCTGGTAAATGAAATAGAACCGCGCGTTGTTGTTCCTATGCACTACGCACAAGACGGTGTTGATGTTGGTGCAAAATTAGGAACAGTTACCGCGTTTCTAAAGGAGATGGGTGCTTCCAATGTCAAGCCGATCGATCGCATGTTGTTTAAGAAAAAAGATTTACCAGCCGAGGAAGAAACGCAAGTGATTGTTTTTAGTTCTTAGAAACAAAATGCTAGAATATTTTTTCAACGTAAAAAAAAGAAATGTCGCACATCGGCGAAAATTCGTTGTCGTTAGTACCACTTTAAGTTTCTTATTGATTTTAGGAATTTGGATACCCTTTCAAGTAATGCGATTTCGGTTAATGGCCAATAAAGCAACGGTTGCGGAAAACAAAATTGAAGAAGCGAGCCCAAGCCCGCTTGTGGCGGGAGACGCTACAACTAAATCAGAAGAAAATAAACCCAATCAGCCAAACTTGCCGTTTCTTTCAGGATCCAAAATAAATTCAAATATTTCTGCCACACCATCCTCAAGTCCTGAATTGATGCCTACAATAACACCAGATTTAGAAGAGGACACGCCCTTAATGGTTGAATCTTCGCCGGAACCGGTTTTAGCAAGCCCGGCCGCTTCAGATTTTCCAACTTTGTAAATTATCTGTAATAAAGTAGATTAGTAAAGCTATGCCTGAAGAAATTACACCACGTGAAATAAACGACGAGATGCAACAATCGTATCTTGATTACGCAATGAGCGTAATTGTTGCTCGTGCTTTGCCTGATGTGCGTGATGGCTTCAAACCGGTACACAGAAGAATTTTGTACGCTATGAATGAAATGGGTTTGCGTTCCGGTGGGCGTTTCCGCAAATCAGCGACTGTTGTCGGTGAAGTGCTTGGTAAATATCATCCGCACGGAGATAGCGCCGTATATGACACGATGGCACGTTTGACCCAAGAATGGTCTTTGCGTTACCAACTTGTAAAAGGACAAGGAAATTTCGGTAGCATTGATGGAGATTCGCCGGCTGCTATGCGTTATACCGAAGCAAAAATGGCACGCATTGCCGAAGAAATGTTGCGCGATATCGATAAAGAAACAGTTCAGTTTGTTGATAATTATGACAGTACGCGCAAAGAGCCGTCCGTTTTGCCGGCGGCAATACCTAATCTATTGATTAACGGAACTGTTGGTATTGCGGTCGGTATGGCGACAAATATTCCGCCACATAATCTTTCCGAAGTTTTAGATGCGTTAGTTTATCTTTCTGAAAATCCTGACGCAACAGTTGAAGATTTAATAAAATTTGTAAAAGGTCCTGATTTTCCAACGGGCGGCATAGTTTTTAATGCACAAGATATTGCGCACGCCTATGCCACAGGGAAGGGCGGAATGGTTACCAGAGCGAAAACGGAAATCGAAGAAGTAAAAGAAGGAGAATTTCGCATCATCGTTACGGAAATTCCTTATCAAGTAAACAAATCTACACTGTTGGAAGAAATTGCACACGGCGTAAAAGAAAAACGCTTGGATGGAATTCGTGATTTGAGAGATGAGTCTGATAAAGATGGAATTCGCGTGGTTATTGAACTCAAGCGCGATTCATACCCCAAAAAAGTTCTCAATCAACTTTTTGTTCATACGCAGCTGCAAAAAACATTTCATATGAATATGTTGGCGCTGGTCGATGGTATTCAGCCGCGCGTTTTGACATTAAAAGGAGTGTTGGAAAATTTCTTGGATCATCGCAAAGTTGTTATTCGCAAGCGTAGCGAATATGAATTAAGAAAAGCTAAGGAACGCGCGCATATTTTGGAAGGCCTAAAGAAAGCGTTGGATCATATTAATGAAGTAATTGAGACAATTAAAAAGTCTGCCACAAAGGAAGTCGCGCACGACAATTTGATGAAAAAGTTCCGTCTGTCTGATTTGCAGTCGAGTGCTATTTTGGAAATGCGTTTGTCGACGTTGGCGGGACTGGAACGTAAAAAAGTGGAAGACGAGTTGGAAGAAAAGCGCCGATTGATTACTTATTTGGAAGATTTATTAAAACATCCAAAAAAGATTTTAGGTGTTGTTATTTCCGAGCTTTTGCAAATTAAAAAAGACTATGGTGATGAACGTCGTACAACCGTTGTCGCGGGGCCTGTGGGAGAATTTTCTACGGAAGATTTAGTGCCGGATGAGGATACTGTAATAACAGTAACAGCCGGTGGTTACGTGAAGCGTCAGCCGATTGATACATATCGTGTGCAAGGAAGAGGTGGAAAAGGAGTGATTGGTATGACCACAAAAGAAGAAGACTCGGTAGAAAAAATGTTTGTCACAAGAACTCATTCTGACGCGTTATTCTTCACAAATTCAGGAAAAGTTTTTGCTTGCAAGGCGCATGAATTGCCGGTGGCATCCAGAACCGCGAAGGGTCAGGCACTGCAAAATTTCCTTTCTCTGAAATCAGAAGAAAAAGTAACAGCTGTTTTGGCTTTGCCAAAAGATACGAAGGCAAAATTTTTGGTGATGGTTACTGCGCAAGGAACAATTAAGAAAGTTCCGATCGAAGAATTTACGCATGTGCGGAGAAGTGGATTAATCGCCATTAGTCTTCCGGAAGGAGATCGTTTGGATTGGGTTTCACCCACAAATGGCAAAGATGGAGTAATGGTAATAACGGCACGTGGCAAGGGTATTCGCTTCAAGGAAGGTGATGTTCGTCCTATGGGACGTCCGGCAACAGGAGTGCGCGGTATCAAGATGGTTAAAGATGATGCAGTGATCGGCATGTCTGTTATTCCGGAAGAATTGAAAGCAAAAGATGCTCATGTTTTAGTTTTGATGGAACACGGCTATGGAAAACGCACAAATCTAGGTGCTTTCAAAATTCAACATCGTGGCGGATCTGGCATAAAAACAGCAAACGTAACTTCAAAAACAGGCAAGGTTGTTGGTATGGCTTTGGTTCCGGCTGGAGAAAAGGAAGCGTCAGTTATTGTCACTTCTGAAAAAGGACAGGTGATTCGTGTTCCTCTACAAGCCGTGCCGATTTTGGGTCGTGCCACACAAGGAGTGCGTATTATGCGCCTTGATGCTGAAGAAAAAGTATCGACTTTTACGACATTTGCGACAATCGATCGACAGGTAGAATAGAAAAATTGCAGTCGAAAGTGTTTTTAAATCCGCTGGGCGCACCCTTGAACCCAGACACTTCCGGCAATTTTTGTGGTATAATATTTGAGTAACAAACAACAAAAGTAAATTAATGCCATCACATATTCTTCCTTCCGGAAACTTTCTGCGCCCTGACGCGGTTTTGTTGGATATTGGAATAAAAGAGGGAATGAACGTGGTGCATTTTGGATGTGGTGCCGGGTTTTACGTTATTCCCGCGGCAAAGTTCGTGGGACCGAAGGGACGTGTTGTCGGCATTGATATTCGCGAACATTCACTGGAAACGGTAAGACATAAGGCAAAATTAGAAGGGTTAGACAATATTGATGTGATTCGTGGCGACCTGGTTAAGGAATCCGGTTCTCATTTGCCTAACGGTTGGGCCGATATTGTTATTGTGGCAAACATTTTGCACCAGAGTGATCCTCGGATGGTTCTACGTGAAGCGGCTCGTGTACTACGTGCAGAAATTGGCCGACTTGTTACAATTGAATGGGAGATGGTCAATGTTCCTTTTGGTCCGTCGGTAGAACATCGTACTTCTGCGGACACAGTTTTAGCGGCAGCGCGCATGAATAATCTTGTCGCGCTTAGAAGATTTAAGCCGAGTCCTTATCATTATGCAATTCTTTTTGCCCGTGCTGTACCTGAAGAATAAAAAAAATATTTTGAAATTTATCCGTTTTGGTACGGTGCTGGGAGCCATCGTGCTTTTTGGAGCTGGGTGTGGAAAGACAAATCAAACTGTTTCCAAAACACCAATTAGTGTATGGGGCATATTTGATGATGCCGAAACAATGCAGCCATTTTTACAAGCATTTTCCAATACTGAACTTCCTGGCGCAAAAGTGGAATACAAAAAACAAAGCCAAGTAGATCAGTACGAAAATTACTTGCTGAGCGCCTTGGCTGCAAATCGTGGGCCAGATGTTTTTATGATTCATAGTTCATGGTTGCCTCGTTGGAAAAATAAAATTCTTCCGGCGCCGACAACACTTGTTACGGAAAAACAAGTCAACGAACAATTTGTGGATATCGTAAATAAAGATGTTATTTCCGGGGGCAGAGTTTATGGTTTACCGGCTTTTGTTGATTCATTAGCTCTTTACTATAACAAAGATATTTTTAACGCGGCTGGTGTGTCGCGTGCTCCAAAGACGTGGCAAGAAGTAATGGAGGTTGTGAAGCGCACAACAAAAAATAATCTGGTGGAAAAAAGCCAGATTGACCAGCATGGTTTAGCGATTGGAACAGGGAAGAATGTTAATCGTGCCCCGGATATATTATCTATTTTGATGATGCAAAATGGTGTGACGATGCTTGGAGACGATGGCCTACCCGCTTTTGCAGAAAATGCTGATGCTGTAAGGGCATTGCAGTTTTACACCGATTTCGCTAATCCTGTTAAGGACGTTTATACATGGAATGAACAAAGCGACTACTCCATTGACGCGTTTGCGGAGAATTCGACGGCTATGATGATCAATTATTCCTATCACATGGCTACACTTAAGGCGAAGAATCCTCGTTTAAATTTTGGGGTGGCTCCTTTGCCGCAAGTAGAGACCGGCGGTACTCCCGTCACTTATGGCGGATATTGGTTGTATGCTGTTTCCAAACAAACAACCAATCCTGACACGGCATGGCGGTTTGTGAGGTTTATGACCAGCACAGCACAAGCGCGATCTTATTTGGAAAAATCAGGATATCCGCCGGCTCGCCGTGATCTTGTGCAAGAGTTGCAGAACGATGCTCGGATCGGTGTTTTTGCAAATCAATCACTCTATGCCAAATCTTGGCCACAAGCCGATAGTCGACTGGTAGACAAGCTTTTCACCACTGCTATTGATGAGGTTGTAACCGGACAAGATACGGCTGATGGCGCGTTAAAAAGAATTGTCGAACAGTTGAAGGCGGCTATTGCAGCAACATCAACCAGCAGTGTAAGTAGTAATTAATTTATGAGATTAACTAAAAATATGAAAAAAGTATTTTACGTCGTATCTTTATTTGTATTTCTGTTGCCGGTAGCTGTCTTGGCCGAGTCGTTACAGAATGTCAGAATATTTTCAACGACCGTAAACAATCAATACAGGATTGATGGTTATTTCACTGGGAATACTGCAAACAATGCAAACTTAAATCCAACCGTTGGTTCTCTTAATGTTAGCGGGCTCACTGATGGCTCGATGACTTTTAAGGCTACAGATCTAACGGGATTAAATGGAAATATTAACATTGGTGTAGGTGATGGTAGTACAGCCATTGCAGTTGGCAATGGAGAAGTTACGGTCGGGGTTGATGCTCTTAAAGATGCCTCAAACCCTGTAATACGAGCGACTGCAAATGCAGCTTCTCAGGGTGATCAAAACCGTGCAGAACTAAATTATTCTTATCCCATAAATGTTGCGGATAAAAATAATACTGTTAATCAAAATAAAAATTCAGACTTACCTTTTACTGGGGGAATTGGTCCGGTAGGCGGAAACACGACCCCAGACGATGCGACCGCAGCAAATACTCGTGCAAACGATCCTGCCTATGGGGGCGGTTCAGGTTCTGGAACACAATTAGTTCCTTGTAATGGTGTTGATTGCAACATAGAAATGATAAAAACAATGGGTGTTAGAATTTACAACTATCTCACCGGTTTTGGCGCAATCTTGGCTGTTGCAGCAATAGTTTATGGCGGATTTTCTTACATCACTGCTCAGGGTGAGCCGAGTCAAATGGCGGCAGCAAAACAGAAAATCTTTTACGCTATAATAGGGCTTATTCTTCTTGCCGCATCAGCATTGATTGTGAATACATTAATGAGTTGGATAGGAGTGACGGGGAAGACTAAACAAGTAGAAGATGTTAAAGCTCAGTAATTGACTAATACCCAATAGCTAATAAAATTAAAGATAGACACACACCAATGTTGAATATCAAAAAAAATCTCTCAAAAGTTAGAATCTCCGTACTGCTTGCGCCAATATATTTTTCTATTGCGCGATTAGTTTTGGCGGCAGGAGACGGGGGAATTACTAATCCGCTAGGTAGCAATAAACTTGAAACGATAATTGCAAATATTGTAAAGGGGGCATTGGGGCTCACGGCGGTGATTGCTGTCGGATTTATTGTGTATGGCGGATTTTTGTATATCACTGCGGCAGGGGATGAAAGCCAGATCAAAAAAGGAAAGGAAGCGTTGGTGGGCGCTGTTATTGGTATTATCGTAATTGGTCTTGCATATTCTCTGGTCGCGTTTGTTATTGGTGCTATGGGGACAGGTGGGGGTGGCACTTCAGGGTCAGGAGTCTGATGAAAAAAAATATATTTTTTTATTCCCTCATAGGATGGTTGTTGCCGGTGATAGCTTTTGCAGACACCTTAGGTCTTAGTAATGCCAATGTAGGGTTGTCTACAAGTAGTTTGGAAAGCATGATTGCCAACATAGTAAAAACAGCACTGACTTTGGTTGGAGCAATCGCTTTGGCAATGTTGGTGTACGGCGGTTTTTTGTATGTGACAGCGGCAGGGGATGAAAGCCAAATAAAAAAAGCCAAGACCGTAATTATTTACGCGATAATTGGAATAATTGTTATTGGTCTTGCATATTCTCTGGTTGCGTTTGTGATTGGGGCATTTAGTGGTGGTGGATCTTCTGGCTCTGGTGTATGACAAAAATGAACTTATTGAATGTTTCAATAGTGAACGCTCAGGGTATGGGTGAACCACCTGATGTTGGTTTGGCTACATCAAGTTTGCCAGAGATGATTCTCACTATCGTAAATTACTCGTTGGTTCTTGTTGGTGTTTTCGCTTTAGGTTTTATCGTTTATGGCGGATTTTTATACATTACTGCGCATGGCGAGTCCCAACAAGTAGAACAGGCGAAGGGGATTATTATTTATGCTGTGATAGGAATTATTATTATTGGGGTCGCAGCCGCAGTAGTGAATTTTGTTGTTGGGGGTGTGGTGGGTGGAGGGTAATTTGGGGCTGCCCAAATTGCACTAAAAAAAATTAAGGAATATAATATCAATATTAAATAAACATTATGAAAAAACTTTTGAAAGCACAAAATATTTTACCAGCAATTTTCTTGGCTTTGGCAATATTGGTAGTTTCTTTTAATCCGCAAATTGTTTCAGCTCAGATGGGGTTAGATGTGGTGGATGGTTACGAGGGTTCAAACCAACGTGATCTTCCCAGTGCTATTATGACCATTGTTAATTACGTGCTGGTTATTGTTGGAGTTATTGCTTTGGCTTTTCTTGTCTATGGTGGTTTCTTATATATCACATCCCATGGTGATTCAAGTCAGGTTGATGCAGCCAAACAAACGATCATCAATGCCGTTATTGGTATCGTTGTAATTGGTGTGGCAGCTGCTCTTGTGAATTTCGTTGTAGGCGCGGTGGCGCAATAGTAGCAGTATAAATTTTTTATCTATTTTATCGGGAGGAGGTGAGTACGACGTGAATAAAAAAATACAAATGATCATCTCAGGTCTTGTTACACTTTTACCAAGTGTGGCGATGGCTCAGTTGACAGGTGCACCCGTCCCCCCGGGGACTGCGCGAGGAGATTTGGCATCCGTAATTTTGAACATTATTAATTATGTTCTCGCAATTGTGGGTGTCGTCGCACTCGCGTACCTCATTTACGGCGGTTTTCGTTATATCACTTCAGGAGGAAGCGAAGATGTAATTGAGGATGCCAAGAGAATTATCATAAACGCTGTTATTGGTATTGTTGTTATTGGTGTATCAGCAGCATTGGTTAACTTCGTAGTACGCGCAGTTGGCGGATCGGTTCCGGCAGGCGCTATTTGATTAAAAATTTTTGGAGGTAAACACAAAAACAAAGGCGCGCCCATAAAGGGCGTGTCTTTATTTTTGAACGGATGAAATGTAATAGACGACCATTCCATCTAAGCGAAGGCGCAGATCTTATCCCCCCTGTGCGGGAGTGGTAATCAAAGTTAACAAAGATGTATAATTTAAAAAATACATGAGCAATTTTATAAAAACAATTTTTATCCAGCCAATTTTATTTTTTCCGACAATTGTTTTAGGGCAAGGTCTTAAGCAGGCGCCGGTGCCATTAAATATTGTGCCTCCTTCCGGCAGTGGTGCGACTATTTTAAATATTCTAAATTTTGTATTTGGTTTTATCGGAGCAATTGTTGTGGCCTACTTAATATATGGAATTTTTAGGTATCTTACAGCCGGTGGAAACGAAGACCAGCTTGCAGAATCAAAAAGCACAATGATGGGTGCGCTCATTAGTATTTTTGCGATTGGCATATCCGCCGCTTTGATCAACTTTGTTATAAATGCTATTTCAGGGAATTTGAATAATGGAGGTCTTTAAATAAAAAATGAGGCAGCTCGCACGTGATGTGCAAACTGCCTCGAGAAAAGAACGACTCGGACTTCTGACTACTGATACCATCGATCGAGAGGTACTCCAGGAGAGTGATCGCCTCCAGCCGGAGCCATCAACGGCTCCAGAACTTTAATGGTGTAGTCTCCGGGCGGAACAAGTTCCGTCGAGAAGGCCAAGCGAGCGTTGGGGGCGTCCGTGATTCCCCGTAACATGTGCGGCTTGGCTCCACAGAACTCCGATGCCGGTGCGGGTGAAAAATTGAACCGCTTCATTGCGCGGTTGTTTCCGATTCCTTCTACGGAAACCTTTCCAATTTTCAGATTTTCCACCAGTCCATTTGTGGAAATGTAGTAGACCTTTCCTAGTGGAAGTGGAAAGTTTGTCTCTACTATCCGTGGAGCGCCAGGCATGTGGAATTTCACTTCCCATGCTCCGTCCCCAGTTTGCACGACTAACGGATTTTTGCGAGCAGAGCTTTGGGCTCCTCGCATTGCGGTTGTGGAACCGTTTGAATCCGCACCGACCGCTCGTGCAATGGCGTGAACTTCGTTTTGGATCGTTCCAATTGTCCCTACGCCATGCTCGTGACCCATGTCGAACGATTCGGCATTCGTTGCCATTTCGTTTCCTGCATGCACTCCGATGAGTGCACCAGGATCTACGGCGATCGGCTTCTTCGCCAGTTGCGTTTGGTCGGATTTAGCATCCGACTTCGATGTAGCACTTCCTGCTCTATCTGCTGCGAGCAGACAAACCAACGGCAGGATAACGCAGAGAAAGATCGCTCCGTAGATTCTCCCCGTAAGTGCCCGATTAAGGGTCATTCCACGGGTCACTACGTAGTAACTCAGGTATGCACCTCCGGCCACGGCGGATAATAGACACCCCGCCATGTATATACCGGAAGATCCTGAGTAAACAATGACCACGAACCAGAAGAGGACCGGGACAACTCCCGCTGCAATTCGAATTGATCGTAACATGGTGAACTCCCGTACTTAAGGTGTTGTTGGTGGAGGATTTTGTGGATTTGCTGGTGCGGTAGAAATAGAAACGATTCCCTTCAGAGCACCACCGCCCATAGCGTTTGCGATACTAACCATGCCATCCTTGAATGCTCTCGCAGACGCAACTCTGCCGTCTGCTTCCGCTATAGCGGCGGCGACATCGGCAAATCTTTCGTCTCCGACTAGTAGTAATTCCTGAGTGGACATACCTTGTCCTCTGTCGGGCAATGCATCTTTGGCCGCGATCGCGGTCTGCGCGAACATTACCTTGCGGCGTTTCGCTTCGGCGGCTTCTTGCAACTTTGGATCGAAATAGCGCAGATTGGTGATTGTTATACTGGTCAACCCAATGCCTATTCTTGCCAAAGAGCGATTAGTCACGCGTCGGATGTATTCAGACAGCGCTTCGTACAACTCCGAAACGGAATTGACTGTTCGTGGAGCCATTCCGGGAATAGCAATCGTCGGGACTAAGACAGGGGTTGGTTGATTGCTCGGGGAGAACAACTGTTCGTCGTTATAGAACCCGAGAACCTGTTCGCAGGCAGCGTCGACAGCAAGTTTCACTTGCTCTCGAATACTGGCGACTTGAGTCGGTTTTCCAGGATCGATTGAAGTCGATGCCCGGATAACCATCTCTTTGTCGATCACTACCGGATCCACTTCGAACCAGTCGGTGTCGACGTTGTTGTCCTGAATCGGGGTCATTCTGTGTCCGGCGACAAAATTCAGTTGCTCGTCTAAAGCAAGACGGACCGAATTTTGTGTTCTGACTTCTTCGCCAGTTTCGGTTGATCTCTGAATACTGGTTGGGACGCGATCAACTTCTTTCCAACTTGGCTGCAGATAATGCGTACCCTCGCCAAGAGCATCGATTTCTCCGTTCAGATTTCGGATCACTACCCACTGGATACGCGGTTCGACTTGAACCGAGTATTTGAAGAAGTCGCCGAATCCGGTACTGACGAAGATTATGGCACCAACAATCAGCAGAAAAACGATCAGATAAGCTATCATGGTTTAAACCTTTCCTATGTGATTGTGGAACGAACGGGCACGCTTTACTTGTGCGTACCTCCGGGGGCTTTCCATCTTTGCTTCGAAGACGAATGGCTCCTCGAGGGTCATGCTGACTGGTTATTTGGTCCGAATCAGCATGTATATAACGCCATTAAATAAGAGGGAAGTATATACCTTTTTGATGAATTTGTCAATGGTGCCGTTTTTTGCCCCTCTTGACAAAAAATTTTAGATGTGCAATAATTGTCGGTTCTTTAGGAAAACCTGTATCTAGTTTTTGCCTCTGTTTTCAAGGAGATCGTTCGATGACCAAGACACAGAAGAATGTTGTTTGGGGTGCTATCGTCATTGCCTCATTCGCCCTCGTTTTCGGCGGAACCTGGGCGGTACAGAAGTACTGGCCCAAGAGCACCGGTCGCTCTTCGGATCCCAACAAGCCGAACGGGGTGAGCATCGGGTTGGATCCGATCGACGAGATGCGGACGCAAGCCGAGTCCTACGACATCGGTCGTGAGGACGGCCTCGAAGGGCGGGGTATCCGGATCCTCAATCGCGAAGAGCTTCGCGAGCTGGCTGACGAAGGAATTCGTCGTTACTCCCGATACGTGGGCGACCCCAAGTACCGAGAGCAGCAGGAAGAGGAAGACCGGAGAGCCATGCAGCAGAACGTCCAGCAACAGCCCGTACCGCAGCCGCAACCGAAGCCGACGGTCAATAAGCCGGTTGTGAAGCAGCCGCCCACGCAAGTCCAGAAAGCGGCGCCGGCACAGCAGCCGCCGCAGAAGCCGGCCGCTACGTTGCCCGCTACACCACCTGTTGGTGCAGCGAAGAAGTAGTTCCGGATCCGATCGGGATCCAGCAGTTCTTTCCCCGGGTGTGAACCTAGTTCACACCCGGATTTTTGTATTGGGCAATAAAAAAACCGGCAATTGTCCGTGCCGGGCGGAAGTACTATCGGTGACGGCCGTGGTACGAACCGTGTCCGTAGTGGCTCTGGTGTTGGTAGCTGTTGTGAGACGTGCCACCGTAGTGTTGTCGATATCCCCCGTGAGAGTAGCCGTACTGGTGATTGTGGTACTGGGGCCGATAACTCGAGTGGTAGCTACCGCGATACGAGCTTCCTCCATGGCTGTAGCCATAGTTGCTATGGCCGTAACTGTAACGTGGGTAGCTCCTGTACTGATAAACAACGGGGGGTCTGGGTGCGTAGCGGACGTAAGAGGTGACAACACTCGTTCGTGTTTGAGCCGGCACCGTGATTGTCCGAGTGAAGACACGTGGCTCTGTATAGATGACTGTTGGGCAACATTCACAACGGGTGTGGTAGATGTGCGTGTAAACACGCTCTACTCGATCGCGGTACACAACCGGGTTGGTTGTTTCCTCGTCGCATCTTTGAGCGGAGCTTTGTTGGCATCCCGGCGAGCACAAAATCAGAACAAACAAAGGGTAGTAGTTTCTCACGATGTCTCTCCCGAAAATTTGTACGGAACGAAAAGGACTAATTGCTACTTTAATTTATGTAGTTTATGGTTGGTGAGTCAAGTAAAAAAGACACTTATATTATAAATTAACGTCCGGCTTGACCGGACGTTAATTTGATTTGGTATTGAATTTTATTTAACGAAATCGACTGTTATTTTATAATTTTTTTTGCAATCAATGTACCGGCTGTGGCTATGCTGCCAGAAATAGAAAGTATCATTGTCGCCACTTCTGATGTTCCTGTTTTTGCGGCCACCGGTACTGGCTGTGTTTTTTCTATAACCATGGCAGTGGCTGTTTTTACAGTTGTACTGTCCGCTGCACTCGCTTTTACGCCATCGCCATTTATGTTTACAACATTGTGGAGTACAAAATCGTTTGGCGCGTTTTGGTCAATCTTTGCTTTGAACGCAAAGGTGACTTCTGCGTGAGCTGAAATAGTTTGGTGATCCCACACAATTTTTCGGTTCTTTTCATCGGCGATACTTGCGGTTGGGGAAGCAGAAATCGGGGTTAAATACTGAGGAACAAGATCGGTAATTTTAATATCAGTCATGTCATTATCGCGGTTATTTTTCACTGTTATTTTGTAGGTAGAAACTTCGCCCGGTTTGACTGTGGTTCTGTTATCGGTTTTAGAGATTGAAAAGTTTCCTTTGTCATCTTTTTTTTCAGGCTCCGGAGTCGGCGTGGCTGTTGGTTCCGGTGTAGGTGTGGGGCAAGAGAAGTTTAACCAAAGATTAATAACGTGCACTTGGCCTTTTTGGAATACAGAGTCGCCTGCATCGATAATGCTATTGGGGGTTGGATCTGCATCTGTACCACAATCTGTCCAGTCCCACTTTGCAATGAATTGCAGGGTTGTATCACAGGCGCCATCTTTTAATTCTGATAAATCAAAATTACGAGTAACAGAACGTGTCGGTACACACATGTATCCACCACCACAAGTACCATCATCGGAGAAAGTGTTGTTGTATAAATTCACCCAATTACTTGAGGATGTTCCGGTTAAATTAGAATGTTTTCCGCCATTGGCGTCATAGCGCACAATAACACGAGCGGTTGATAATTTATTTGCGCAGGCAGCCCAATCAACACGAAATGAAACAGGGACATTTTTTTTGTCATAAGTTCCAGCTGGTGCGTTATGAGTTGGTGCATTAACAAAAAGTTGGACTACTGGTTCATCGTCTAAAAATATATCCCATTCCTCACCTCTGGATCCGGCTGAAACAGGAGAGAGTACTTCAATGCCATTACTGTTTCCGCTACCGGCAGCTTGGGTGATATTAAGCGTCGACATAAAAACACCGGCGACAATAGCGAATATTCCACCGATAAACAGCACTTTTGAAATGGTTTTTAATATAGACATTTGTGGGAAGCTTTAATTAGTTAACGGATGAATATACAGGTTAACAAAAATATTGTCAAGGGGCTAAAGAGAAGAAAAGAAAAATCCGGTGTCTCGCTTGAAACACCGGATGGTTGAAGTGACTGGTCTAGTTTCTCCGCTGGCTACCGTGGGTTGTAGTAGCTGCGGTACATTTGCCGTGGCGGAGCGTAGTAGCTTCCACGGTATTGAGGTTGGTAGGAAGGAGGTACGATCACTCGTTGCCGACGATGGCAGATGCATCCGCAGCCGCTCTGACAACAAGGGGGTTGTTCTTCACAAGCCGGTCCTTCTTGGACAATCTCTTCTTCTACGATTGGAGGTTGCTCCTCACGGATGATCTCGTACTCGTAGACAATGGGTTCTTGGGGAACCGGAACGTACTCGTACTGTATGATCGGTTCCGGTTGGCATGGCGGTTCACAATATCCGCCACCACCGCTGAACAGTCCGCTCAGATCGGGCATTGAGAAACCACCGCCTCCGCCGCTGTATCCGCCGCTGTAGTAGCCACTGTTTTCGCAGTAGCTTTGTTGCCGGGGTTGGCATGGCGGTCGTTCGTGGTGTCGACGTTCGGGTTCGCAATGTCTCTCACGTCCTTCGAACCTCTGATGGTCGCGGAATTGGTATCCGTGATCATTGCGAGAAAAATTCCCGTGTTGGTGGTCGTTGCTGCCCATGTACCTCTGCAACGAGGATCTCTGGGCGGGGGTCGCCCGGTTGGCCATGTAGCTTCCGAGTCTCGACTTGTTGGTTGAGCTGAGATCGTTGATCCCAACAACCCTGCTGTAGCCGCTCGGCGTAGTCCCGGAACTTCTTGTTCCTGAACTGTAACCGCGTCCCGTGGAACTGGATCCACGCTGGCTTGTGCCTTGGGCGTAGCTAGTTCCGGATCGGTGGCTGCTCGTACTGCTGCCGAATGACCGCCCGTAGGACTGGCTTCCTCGAGAGAACGACGATTGAGGGGCGTGGTAGCTGCTGCTTTTCCCTCCGCGTTGGGAAAAAGATGACGTTCGTGGTGCGGAATGAGACATCCGTGGTGCGGAATGAGACATCCGTGGTGCGGAATGAGACATCCGTGGTGCGGAATGAGACATCCGTGGTGCGGAAT
>Ga0247841_10003824_pt1 | contig 27048 bp, 18 predicted proteins | sample LaCruzMarch2015__2_FD_192410 | JGI IMG/M metagenome (GOLD analysis project Ga0247841, IMG submission 192410) | Freshwater microbial communities from meromictic Lake La Cruz, Castile-La Mancha, Spain - LaCruzMarch2015_18m | ecosystem: Environmental > Aquatic > Freshwater > Lake | place: Spain... | reverse complement strand
GTCGAGAAAAACCGGGATACCATGGTCATGAGCCAGGCTGATCACCCGGTGAACCGGATTAATAGTGCCCAATACATTGGAAACATGCGTCAGCGCGATTATTTTCGTGCGGTCGGTGATCATTCCTTTGAGCATGCTGATTTCGAGCTCACCCTGGTCATCGACCGGAATGACTTTCAGTACGGCGCCTTTCTGCTCGGCAAGCATTTGCCATGGAACCAGGTTGGAATGATGCTCCATCTGCGAAAGAATGATCTCATCACCGGAATGGATAAACTTCCTGCCGAAAGATTGGGCAACTAGGTTTATGGCTTCAGTCGCACCTTTGGTAAACACGATCTCATGCGGATGTGCGGCGTGGATGAAATCTTTGACCGTTCCCCGGGCATTTTCATAAGCTTCTGTTGCCTGGGTGCTCAGAAAATGTACGCCGCGATGGATATTGCAGTTTTCCTTCTTATAGTAAGTTACCAGCCTGTCGATCACCTCCCGCGGCTTTTGTGTGGTTGCCGCGTTGTCAAAGTAAACCAGAGGTTTGTCGTGAACCATCAAATCAAGGATGGGAAAATCATGCCGTATATGGAGAATGTCAAAACTCACAATGATTCTTTTTAATTTGTGACGGCAAAATTATGACAATTGAGGTAAGGTTTTACTGTCCGGTAAAGTTTGTTATACTGAAACTTAAGGAAAATGCTTCGCATTTGACTTTTAGTTTCAGTTATACCGAGAGGAACAGCGGCTATAAATGCACAAATACCGAAAAATCGGTACAGGCTCTGTTCCGACTCGGTATAAAAAGTATGGATAATGGATGTCAGATCTTGCTCATATCGATGTCGAAATGGATTTCCTTCTCCTGGTTGGCACAGTGCAGCACGCAGGTTTCGCAGACGTGCAACTCACCGCGTAATCGCTGTTTAACCATCTCATCCACCCGGCTCATTAGCGGATCAAGCGACATCTTGTTGATAACTTCAGCCGCAAAAGCATACATCAGCAACAATCTGGCACTTGCCAAACAAAGTCCACGGGAGCGTAAATAAAACAGCGCTTCGTTATCAAGTTGCCCGACCGTTGCCCCATGGCTGCATTTGACGTCATCGGCATATATTTCAAGAAAAGGCCTGGTGTTGACGGTTGCTTTATCGGTAAGAAGGATATTCCTGTTTTGCTGGTAAGCGTTGGTCCGCTGTGCATCGCGCTGTACCAGGACATGCCCGTTAAAAACGGCAGAGGCTTCATCATCCAGGATACCTTTGAAGAGCTCATTGCTGGTGCAATCCGGAACGGCATGTTCAACGAAGACCCGGTTATCAATGTGTTGCTTCTTATCCATAAGGTAAAGCCCGTTAATATGGGCATCAGCTCTTCGGCCGTTAAGTTTGACATTGGAATAGTTGCGGATCAGCCCGCCATTCAGCGTAATGGCAAAAGTATTGAGTTTGCTTCCGGCTTCCTGCTGAAACCAGGTCGAATTCAGCAACGTCGAGTTATTATTGAGGTTCTGCAACTTATAATGCTCCAGACCCGCGTTTTCATCAAGAAAAATTTCGGTGACCGAATTGGTGAAACTGGCCTGCTGGTTGGTCGAATCATCGCACATTACCAGTGTCATGTGACTGTTTTTGCCGAGGATTACCAGGTTGCGGTTCTGAAGCAGGAGGTTTTCATTATGGTTGATGATGCTGATCATCTGAACCGGCTTTTCAAGCACAATGTTATCGGGAACGTATATAAACAGGCCATCTCGGGCAAAAGCCGTGTTCATGGCCAGGAAGAGGTCCTTGCCGGAATCGGCATACCGGCCATAATGCTGCCCGATCAAATCGGGATATTGCAGGAAAGCTTCGCTTAAACTACCGATAATGACACCGCCCGGCAATTGACGAAGGTCTCTGGCCGTGCGGACATGCCACCCGTTCAGGAATGAAACCTGGTCGGTTTCAAAATTATGTACTTCGCAGGTGAACATAAAATCGAGATCAGAGCCGGATTCGGTTCTTTCCAGATACTTGGTGTAATCCCGCTGAAGGACAGCAGTAAGATCAGTGTTCTTCCATAATTCATTTTTGCGGTCAGGTAAGTTCAGGGCACGGAAATTACCGAATCCCTCCGATCTTATTTTGGCAGTATAGGGTAGGTCGTTCTGCGAAATGAGGCTAACATTATCCTCGTAAAGCCTGAGTAGTCTTTCTTTGAACGAACCGTTTTGGACTGTTGCTTTCATTTTAAATTTTGGATTTTTGACCCCTCCCCTACACCCCTCCCCTGCTAGCAGGGGAGGGGCCGGGGGTGGGGTACTTAAACTTCTTTTTTAATCCAGTCATAGCCTTTTTCTTCCAGTTCCAGTGCCAGCTCTTTCCCGCCCGACATGACGATTTTGCCGTTGTAAATCACGTGTACAAAATCAGGCACAATGTACTGCAGGAGGCGCTGGTAATGGGTTATGACGATGGTAGCGTTGTCAGGGGTCTTCAGCATGTTCACCCCGTTGGCCACGATCTTTAACGCATCTATATCCAGTCCTGAATCGGTTTCATCAAGTACGGCAAGATAAGGTTCCAGCATCGCCATCTGGAAGATCTCGTTCTTTTTCTTCTCTCCACCTGAAAAGCCTTCATTGACCGAGCGGTTGGTAAGCTTCGACTGGATTTCAACCAGTTTCTTTTTTTCTTCCATCATTTTCAGGAAATCACCGGCTGCCATTTGCGGCAGTCCCCTGTATTCACGGATTTCATTTAGCGCGGTACGCATAAAATTAGTCAGGCTGACACCGGGAATTTCTACAGGATACTGGAACCCGAGGAAGATGCCCATCCTGGCACGCTCTTCAGGTGGCATATCGTTGATAACCTGCCCTTTGTAAATGACTTCACCCGCAGTTATCTCATAGCCTTCTTTACCTGCTATAGCCAGGGCAAGTGTGCTTTTTCCCGTTCCGTTCGGCCCCATGATAGCATGAACTTCTCCTGCATTAACTGTTAAATTTAAACCGTGAATGATCTCCTTCCCGTGAATAGAAACATGTAAGTCTCTTATTTCAAGTAATTTCATTTGAAAAATATAATATAAAGGTTCCTATAAGTCCAAATTTCAGCCCCCACCCCGTCCCTCCCCCAATTGGGGGAGGGAGTAAGGGAGGGGGTAGTAATCATCCAACACTACCTTCTAATGATATACTCAGCAGTTTCTGCGCTTCGACAGCAAATTCCATGGGCAGTTTGTTCAGCACTTCCTTGGCATAACCATTGACAATCAGTCCGATGGCTTTCTCCATGTTGATTCCTCGCTGCTGGCAATAGAAGAGCTGGTCTTCCGATATTTTCGAAGTCGTTGCTTCATGTTCCACGATGGCCGTCCGGTTGTCCACATCGATGTAAGGCCAGGTGTGCGCGCCGCATTTACTGCCCAGCAGGAGTGAATCGCACTGCGAGAAATTACGGGCGTTTTCCGCTCTTGCCGTGATACGCACCTGCCCGCGGTAGCTATTGTTGCTATGCCCGGCTGAAATCCCTTTTGAAATAATAGTGCTTCTTGTATTTTTCCCGATGTGTACCATTTTGGTCCCCGTATCGGCTTGCTGGTAGTTATTTGTTACAGCTACCGAGTAGAACTCCCCGATCGAGTTTTCACCCATCAGGATGCAACTCGGGTATTTCCAGGTAATCGCCGAGCCGGTTTCCACCTGCGTCCAGGATATTTTCGAGTTGGCGCCTTTGCACAGGCCGCGTTTTGTTACGAAGTTATAAATGCCGCCTTTGCCGTCCTTGTCGCCCGGGTACCAGTTCTGAACCGTCGAATATTTCACTTCGGCGTTTTCCAGAGCGATAATCTCGACAACAGCGGCATGGAGCTGGTTTTCGTCGCGCATGGGCGCCGTACAGCCTTCCATATAGCTGACATAACCACCTTCCTCTGCAATGATAAGCGTCCGTTCAAACTGACCCGTATTGGCCGCGTTGATGCGGAAATAGGTGGACAGCTCAATAGGACTGCGCACCCCTTTTGGAATGAAACAGAACGAGCCGTCGCTGAAAACAGCCGAGTTAAGGGCTGCAAAGTAATTGTCAGTATAAGGAACAACCGAACCCATATATTTTTTAACCAGTTCCGGGTGGTTTTGAACAGCTTCGCTGAATGAGCAGAAAATGATCCCGTGTTTTTGCAGGGTATCCTGGAAAGTGGTTTTCACTGACACACTGTCAATAACTGCATCGACGGCTACACCCGACAACTTTTTTTGTTCTTCAAGTGATATCCCCAGCTTATTAAATGTTGCCAGCAGATCAGGGTCAACCTCATCGAGGCTGGCAAGTTTTTTCTTTTTTGGGGCGGCGTAAAAGATGATTTCCTGGAAATTGATTTCAGGGTAGGTGAGATGTGCCCATTTTGGCTCTTTCATCGTAAGCCAGTGGCGATAGGCCTTCAGACGGTATTCGAGCATCCATTCCGGCTCGTTTTTCTTCCCGGAAATATAACGGACGGTACTTTCGTCAAGGCCAACAGGAGCGGTTTCCGTATCGATATCCGACACGAAGCCGTATTTATATTCGCTTTGCGTAAGCTTATCAAGTATTTCATTCGTATCCGGCATCGCCTTATGATAATTTATACTGAAACTTATAGATAATGCGAAGCATTTTCCTTTTAGTTTCAGTTATGCCGGGAGGAACAGCAGCTATAAATTTAAAAACCTGTTCCGACCCGGTATAGACTAAATTGTGATTGCAAATTTAAGAAAATATAGGCTGATTGCCATCTTTATCTCAAATGCTTAAACAAATAAGACTTGTAAAAGTTCGAATTTAATTTCACTATTATTTCATTTCGAAATCTTTTAATAGCACACGGATGACACGGACCCCGAGGTCTCGGGGTCTGTGTCATCCGTGTGCCAATAAAACGTTAAATTAAAGTTTATCTTTATGGGTGAAAATCAGAAAAAATCAACTTTTATCACTAACTCACTATATTTATGTTAATCAGAACCTTACAAGATTGCAAAGAGTTTTTAGCCGGCGACAGTACCATCCTCCGGGAACTCCTGCACCCTGACAAAGCGGATCTTAATCTCAGGTACAGCCTGGCACATGCTATGCTGAAACCCGGTAAAACATCTCAACCACATAAATTGAAAACCTCGGAGGTGTACTATATTTTAGAGGGTGAAGGCATCATGCATATTGAAGATGAAATAGTAAAAGTTTCACCCGGACAAGCAGTTTACATCCCGCCGGATTCAAAACAATATATTCACAACTCGGGAAAAACCGACTTAAAGTTCTTATGCATCGTCGATCCGGCGTGGAGGAAAGAAGATGAGGAGGTGTTGGACGAATAGAGCACTATAGTATGGCGAAAATCAAACCCTTGTGTGCATTGTGTATTCTTTGTGCCCATTGCAGTAAAGCTGTAGCTTCGTTTATTCTTGAGATTTCATCGATAATGATCTGGAAATCATCCATTACACTACAATGCGTTCTTAAAAGTCATTTTCCCTGCAAAGCGGGAAGCTTTGCCCAATTCATTCTCAATCCTCATGAGTTGGTTGAATTTTTCAATGCGCTCTCCCCGGCAACCGCTTCCTGTTTTCAGGTGTCCGGCATTTACGGCAACCGTTAAATCGGCAATAAAACTATCCACTGTTTCACCACTTCGATGTGACACGAAGCAATTATAGTTGTTTTTATAAGCGAGTTCAATTGTTTCCAGCGTTTCAGATACAGTGCCGATTTGATTGAGTTTGATCAGAATGGAATTGGCTACGCCTTTTTCAATGCCTTCAGCGAGAATGGCCTTGTTCGTGCAGAAAATGTCGTCGCCGACCAATTCTATTTTGCTTCCCAGTGTTTGGGTGAGATTTTGCCAGCCTTCCCAGTCGTTTTCAGCTAAACCGTCTTCAATCAATACGATATGGTACTGGCGTGCCCAACTTTCCCAGATTTTAATCAACTTATCACTGGACAAATAATCACCGGTACTTTTGAACATTTTGTATTTGCCATCCTCCCAAAGTTCGCTGGCAGCCGGATCAAGACAAATGCTAACTTCACTTCCCGGTTTATATCCTGCTTTAACAATGGCTTCGAGAATTACTTCCACTGCCTCATCGTTAGATTTCAGGTCGGGGGCAAAACCACCTTCATCGCCAACGCCGGTGCTATAATCTTTGCCTTTCAATACCGATTTAAGGGTATGAAAGACTTCTATTCCCATTCGAATCGCTTCGGTAAATGAACCTGCGCCATGAGGAGCAATCATGAATTCCTGAAAATCAACATTATTATCGGCATGTTTTCCCCCGTTAATGATATTCATGCAGGGAACAGGCAGCAGATGGGCATTGCTGCCGCCTAAATACTGGTACAGGGGAATTCCGGCACTTATCGATTCGGCCCGGGCATAAGCCATTGAAACGGCTAGAATGGCATTGGCGCCGAGCTTCGATTTGTTGGCTGTCCCGTCCAGTTCAATCATCAGGTAATCGAGTTCGCGCTGGCTGGTAAAGCATTTACCCACAATTTCTTTGGAAATTATTTGATTGACATTCTGTACGGCTTTCAACACGCCTTTTCCACTATAGCGTTTTTTGTCGCCATCCCGCAATTCACAGGCTTCGCGTTCACCGGTTGATGCACCGCTGGGAACCATAGCACGGGCATTTGCGCCATCTTCAAGTTCTAAATTAACTTCGATGGTAGGATTGCCTCTTGAATCGAGGATTTCAATTGCTTTAACTTCCTGGATTTTCATCATTTTCGTATTTAAAATTAAAAATTGTTAAGTTCAATATTCCTATTTGAAATATAATTATCGCAAAAAATTGCTTTACCGGAAAGAAGTAATAAGATTTTCATATACGCTGATATTTACTTTAAAGTTATGCAATAAAGTTTAAAGTAGGAGTTATCAGCTTTTTAAAGGCGGTTCAATGCTAACTCCATAGCAGGTTGTAAAAGTACGGCAAAAACAAATTCCATCCGACAACTGGCGTACTAAATTTCAGGTTCCAATGTTCCAGAGTTCCAATGTTCCAGAGTTCCAATGTTCCAGAGTTCCAAAGTTCCAGAGTTCCAAAGTTCCAGAGTTCCAATGTTCCAAATTGTCTAATTCATGAATTTTAAAAATCCGTGGTCATTCGTATGATCCGTGTCATCCGTGTGCTAATAAACAGTTGAAAAACTGTATCTTTGTCAGTTGATGTATAGGGTAATTCCAAATTTAAAGTTCTAATGTTCCAATGTTCCAATGTTCCAGAGTTCCAAATTTCCAAATTAACTCATTTCCAAATTATATCATTTTCCTGATTTTATTAATATTGATGACCGTAACCTCATGCCACATGCCTGATAAAAAATCAAATCAGAAGAATTCAAATATTCCCGACCGCAGATGGTGGAAAGAAGCCGTTGTCTATCAAATCTATCCGCGCAGTTTTAAAGATACCGGTGGCGATGGGGTCGGCGATCTGAAAGGTATTCTTTCCAAACTGGATTATGTTAAAAGTTTAGGGATTGATGTGGTCTGGCTCAACCCGGTCTATGCTTCACCGAATGATGATAACGGATATGATATCAGCGATTACCAGGACATTATGAAGGAGTTCGGGACGATGGAGGATTTTGATAAGCTGCTGACAGGCATGCATGAGCGCGGACTTAAACTCGTGATGGACCTGGTTGTCAACCATTGCAGTTCAGAACATGAGTGGTTTAAACAATCCAGGAGTTCCCGGGATAATCCTTACCGGGATTATTTCCACTGGTGGCCGGCTGAAAAAGGGACACCGGCCAGGCGTTACAGCTTTTTTGATATCAATAACGATGCCTGGCAGTTTGATAGCCTTACAAATTCTTACTACCTGCATTACTTTTCTGATAAACAACCTGATCTGAACTGGGAAAACCCGAAAGTTCGTGAGGAAATTTATAAAATGATGCGTTTCTGGTTTAATAAGGGAGTCGATGGTTTCCGAATGGACGTCATCCCCTTTATTTCAAAAGATACGGCTTTTCCCGAACTGCCTGCAGAATACAACGGCGATATGATCAGATATTATGCTAAAGGCCCTCATCTGCATGATTATCTGCAGGAAATGAATCGGGAAGTGCTGCATAAATACGATATTATGACTGTTGCGGAAGGTGCAGGTGTTTCATATAAAGAAGCGCTGGACTTTGTTGACCCTGACCGCCATGAGCTCAATATGGCCTATCATTTCGAAGGGATGAACCTGGGTTATCTTCCCGCCGGGTTCAAAGTGCCTGATCCCAATGGCTACAGCCTGCTTGAGTTCAAAAGAATCTACTCGCTATGGGACAGCATTTTTGCCGAAAAAGGCTGGGGTACTATTTATCTTGGTAATCACGACCAGCCCCGGATGGTTACCAGGTGGGGAAACGACAGCCCTGAATTCAGGGAACTTTCGTCTAAGATGCTTTCAACCTTTTTGCTGACCATGAGGGGGACTCCATATTATTATTCTGGCGATGAATTGGGTATGGCAAACATTAAGTTCGAGAACATTGAAGATTACCGCGATATTGAATCTCTCAATATGTACCGGCAAATCAGCAATACCAAAGGTGACCTTAAAAAATTTATCGAAGCCCAGAAAATATCGGCAAGGGATAACGGGCGGACGCCTTTTCAATGGGATAATACGCCCAATGCCGGTTTTACCATGGGTAGCCCCTGGTTGAAGGTGAATCCGGATTATGTGAAAGTAAATGTCGCTAACCAGGAAGCTGAACCCAATTCTGTGCTCAACTATTTCAGGAAGCTGGTTCAGTTGAGAAAAAGGGAATTGACCCTGGTCTACGGGAAATATGAATTATTAGACAGGGAAAATCCCGGTGTTTACGCTTATACGCGGGAATTGAACGGAGAAAAAATATTGATTTTGCTGAATTTCAAAGATAAAATTTCGATTGCCAGTACCGGGATTGATTTAACAAAGACCAGTATTCTGATAAACAACTACCCTGATTATCCGTTTGGTAATCAATTGCGTCCTTATGAAGCAGTCATTTACAAATTGCTGGCTGAATGAAAAAGTGGTTTAATATTTTAATCATTTTCAAAATATATTAAACCGTTATAGCCATTTTCTTTTGTTTCCGGTTGGTATTATTTATTACTGAATTAGAAAGAATTGATTCATTTGGGTCAATTATGTATTGTTCTACTGGGTTTTTATCTTGTTTAGCCTTGCATTTGCCGTTTGCGCAGCCGATATCCCTTATTTTAACCAGTTCTTCTCACGGTTTTCTGTCGGGGCTTTTCAATGGATCGACAGCCCGGCTTTCGTTTTTAAGATGATCTTCCAGGAACCCCGGTATTTCATCATCATCTTACCGCTGATCGTGTTCTTATTTCTCTTCTATAAATTATTGAGGAGGATATTCAGGTTTTCCCCGGATCAATCCGGAAGTATTCCTCTCTTTTTGAAGATTTCAGTAAGTCTTATATTCCTGGGATTGATCTTTATTGGAATACGGGGAAGGCTCAATGAGAAATCGCCTATAAGAGTCGGTACAGCTTATTTTTCTGATCATGCTTTTTTAAACCAGCTTGGATTGAATCCTGTGTTTACTTTGATGCGGAGTTATTTTGATAGCCTGGATGAAAGAAATAAAACTGTAGCGTTGATGGATGATAACCAGGCCATCCAAAATGTGCGGAAATACCTGGGGATTAGTCAGCCTATCGGTGATTACCCCATTGCAAGGCGTGTTGTCCCTGATTCGACAGGTGAAAAAAGGTATAACATTGTCCTGGTCATTATGGAAAGCATGAGTGCTGCCAAAATGGAAAGGCCTGGAAATACCAGAAACCTTACCCCTTTTCTTGATAGTATTTCACACGCGGGTTATTATTTTGAGAATATATATACGGCTGGCATTCACACTTTTAATGGAGTTTTCAGTACGCTTTTTTCGTTTCCGGCCATTTACCGGCAGAACCCGATGAAAGAGAGCACCATGTTTAAATACAACGGAATTGGCCATACCTTGAAGAAGAATGGCTATTCAACGACGTATTTCACCACCCACGACGGTCAGTTTGATAATATCGAAGGATTTTTAAAGGGGAATGATTTTGAGAATATTATTTCACGGGCGGATTATCCTTCAGAAAAAGTCAAGACAACCCTGTGTGTCCCCGACGATAATATGTTTGAGTTTTCCATGCGGGTGATTGATGGTCTTTCTAAAGAAAATAAGCCCTTTTTTGTTGCATTTATGACTGCCAGCGACCACGGCCCGTATTATCTTCCAAATTATTTCAAACCAAAAAACAAAGATATTAAAGACCAGATGACTGAATATGCCGACTGGTCATTACGAAAATTCATAAATCTGGCTTCAGCAAAGGAATGGTTCAGCAATACAATTTTTATTTTTGTCGCAGATCATGGGGCACCTATCAATGCGGTTTATGACATCCCACTGGATTATCATCATACTCCGCTGATTTTTTATGCACCGGGTATAATTAAAGAAGCACAAACCTTTGATTGCATGGATGGCCAGATCGATATATTCCCGACCATCATGGGGATTCTTAACCAATCTTATATTAATAATACTTTAGGGATTGATCTGCTTTCCGGTTCCAGGCCATATATATTTATCAATCATGAAGATAAATTTGGGGTGATTGGCCAGGATTATTAATTGATTTTAAAACAAGATAATGAGAAGGCTCTTTTTAAGTACCGCGATGAGGATAAAAAGAATTATAAAGATGAACAGCAGCAGTTGGTCCATGAGATGGAAGATTACACCGTATCTAACCTTCAGGTATTTCAGTACCTGATGCAAAACGGGACAAGGTTTATTGAATAAGGGTGTTTAAATCTGTCGCCCTTTAGGTTAATTTTTATGGCAATTTTTGTTTAGGAAAATAATGAACCAAATTAAAATCATTAAAAGAATATTCCTGGTTATCCTCCTCCTTATCCTTGCCTATTTCAGTTTCATGATGATTGAAGGCGGATTTGGAAAGAAACCGATCGATTTAAAGGCAATTAATGATGATAATTCCACTATATTTTTTGCACACAGGGGAATTTCGGCATATTATCCCGAAAATTCCAGGGAAGCTATTGAAGCTGCAAAATTAAAAGGCTTTAAAGGTCTGGAAATCGATATCAGGAAATCTTCAGATAATGAATTCATCCTTTTTCATGATGAAGAGGGTGGCCGGTTGCTTGGGTTTGACAGTAAAATTTGTGATCTGAGTACGGCACAAATCAAAGAACACAGTTTGATCTTCAATAATTTAGAAACCAGCAGTTACGTCCTGACTTTGAATGAATTCCTGGATGAATACAAAGATGATTTCATCATTTATTTTGATATGAAACTGAAAGGATTTGATGATATTGATGAATTGGTTAAAGTTATCGGGACTTATGATATTAGCCGTTCAACTATTATTGCAAGTACGAGCGCCCCTGTAATTTTTTACACCGAATATAAATATCCTGAGATAAACACTGCCCTGGAGGGATTTAATGCCGGAAAAGAATGGATTTATTACCTAATACCCAAAAATCTTAAGCCTGATTTTTTTTCAAGTTTTGCCGGAAAAGTTGATGAAAGGCATATTTCATGGCTCATAAGAAATAATTTACTTTCATCCAGGATAGTGTATAACGTCGACAGCACCAATTTCAAGTATGTCAAAGATCTTGGATTAAAAAATCTTATTATTGATTATTTCTCAACGTTAGAGGTTCATTAGTCCAATTTTTTTACACGAAGTTCTACGAAGAAACACGAAGTGTTAAACAACATTCTCCAACTTAAACCTAAAACCTTAAACCTTAACACTAAAGAACATTCCCTATCTTTGCCATCATAATCATTAGCATCCATGAACCTTGAACCTTCTTCGCGCACGGAACTGTCTGACCTGGGCGAGTTCGGCCTGATCGACCTCCTGACAAAAAATATCAGCCTGGTGAATAAGAGCAGCTTCTATGGTGTTGGCGACGATGCGGCTGTCATTGATAACAAAGGTAAAATAACGCTGGTTTCTACCGATCTTCTGGTTGAAGGCGTGCATTTCGACCTTTCTTATACTCCTCTCAGGCATCTGGGATACAAAGCCGCTGTTGTGAATATCTCCGACATTGTCGCTATGAACGGTAAAGCAAGGCAGCTCCTGGTGGGGCTCTCCGTCTCAAACCGCTTTCCGGTGGAAGCCCTGGAAGAGCTTTACGCCGGTATCCGCCAGGCCTGTAAGGTTTATCATGTCGACCTCGTCGGAGGTGATACCACATCCAGTGTCAGGGGATTGTTCCTTTCTGTCACGGTAATTGGTGAGGCAGAGCCTGAGGATGTTGTCTATCGCCATACAGCCCGGGAAAATGACCTTATCTGTGTCACCGGCGACCTTGGTGGTGCATATATGGGCCTTCTTCTGCTGGAAAGAGAAAAGGCGGCATTTCAGGGCGATCCTGACCTGCAACCGGATTTGGAAGGATATGACTACATCCTGGAACGACAGCTAAAACCAGAACCCCGCACCGACATTATCCGCCTGCTTAAGGAGGCACAAATCAAACCTACTGCCATGATTGATATTTCCGATGGCCTGGGATCGGAGATCCTGCATATTTGCAAAGGATCAAAACTGGGATGCCGGATTTATGAGGAGAAAATCCCCATCGATGCTACCACAATAAATATGGCCGGCGTATTCAGCATAGCCCCCGTAACCGCAGCCCTGAATGGCGGGGAGGATTATGAACTGCTCTTCACCATCGACCAGAAAGACTTTGAAAAAGTGAGGGCCATCCCCGGAATTTCAGTTATCGGGCACATGACAGACCCCGCTCAGGGAGCTAACCTTGTTGCAGTCGACGGAGCACTGGTGAAGATACAGGCACAGGGCTGGAATGCACTCAAAGAGAAGTTTTAAGTGTCAGGTTCAGATAAAATATCCCTTTCGTTGCGTTCGCTCCCGAATAGGCCGGGCGTTTACCAGTTTTATGACAGGGAAGGCAGGTTGCTTTATGTCGGTAAAGCCAAAAACCTTAAAAAGCGGGTATCCTCCTATTTTAACAGGGAAAATTTGGGCGGGAGGCTGAATATGCTGGTGCGCAAAACCGTTGACATCAGGCACATAGTGGTGGGTTCGGAATTGGACGCCTTATTGCTTGAAAACAACCTGATCAAGGAGAACCAGCCTCGCTATAATGTCATGCTTAAGGATGACAAGACCTTCCCCTGGATATGTATTGAAAGCGAGCCTTTCCCAAGAATTTTCCCTACCAGGAACGTAATTCATGACGGTTCACTTTATTTCGGGCCCTATGCTTCGGTCAAAATGATGAATACCCTGCTGGAACTGATCCGGCAGATTTATCCGCTGAGGACATGCAGCTTAAAGCTTACAGAGAAAAATATCAGGGAGAAGAAATTCGGTGTTTGCCTGGAGTTTCACCTGGGTAATTGTTCAGGCCCTTGTGTCGGGCTGCAGACTGTGGATAATTATGAATTAAATCTGGCGGCCATCCGTGACATGATCAAAGGAAATTTCAGCGGGGTGATGAAAGAACTGAAGGAAAAGATGGAAGGGCATGCAAAGGCTTACGAATTTGAAAAAGCCCAGCTTGTCAAGGAAAAAATTTCACTGCTGGAGAGGTACCAGGCTAAATCGACTATCGTAAACCCGAAGCTCGGCGAGTTGGATGTTTTTTCGATTATTGACGGGGAAGATGCGGCTTTTGTTAACTTCCTGAAAGTGGCTCATGGCGCTATCATACAGGCCTATACGGTTGAAATAAGGAAAAAGCTGGAAGAAACGCCTGAAGAGTTGCTGCCAATTGCGGTCTTTAACCTTCGTCTGCGCCTGGCCAGTGAGGCAAAAGAGATTCTGGTGCCTTTCGCACTGGAACTCGAACTTCCCGGGGTGACCATTACTGTTCCTAAAATAGGCGATAAGAAGCATTTGCTTGATTTATCTGAAAGAAACGCAAAGTACTATAAACTGGAGAAAGAGAAACAACTCGAGCTGGTGGAGCCTGAGCGTCGCAGTAAGAGGATTCTGGGAACTATGATGAAGGATCTCCGGATGAAGGAACCGCCTGCTCATATCGAATGTTTCGACAACTCCAATTTCCAGGGCGATTACGCAGTGTCAGCCATGGTTTGTTTCAAGAATGGCCGTCCTGATAAAAATGAATACCGTCATTATAATATTAATACGGTCAAAGGTCCTGATGATTTTGCTTCTATGGAAGAAGTAATTTTACGCCGTTATAAAAGGTTGACAGACGAGAATAAGCCGCTTCCGCAGCTCATTGTGGTGGATGGGGGAAAAGGCCAGCTCAGCGCGGCATTGAAAAGCCTGGAGAAACTCGGCTTACGTGGGAAGATCACCATCATTGGCATCGCCAAGAAACTTGAAGAGATTTATTATCCTGACGATCCATTGCCGCTTTATATCGATAAAAAGTCGGAAACCTTAAAAATGTTGCAGCGTTTGCGTGATGAGGCTCATCGCTTCGGGATTGCCCATCACCGTAAAAAACGGGAGAAAGCTACACTTAAAACGGAACTGACTGCGATCGCCGGAATAGGGGAAGAGACGGCAAAAAAACTGCTAACCGATTTTAAATCAGTTGGAAAGATCCGAAAATTATCTTTGGCTGACCTCGAAAAATCTGTCGGGCAAGCGAAGGCGAAAGTTGTGTTTGGTTATTTCAACCGGCGCTAACTCTGTTGGCACCCCGCCAACCGTAAACCCAAATCTGAAATATATAAATCAGAATTCAATATAAATCTTTCTTTTTCTAACTTTGAATCTTCAAGAGAATTAGCCATCCTTTAAAAAGATTTTATTAATCATAAAACAATTATTATGCTCATTAAAAAATTATTGCCTCACTCAAAGAGGGGAATGTTTCTACTGCTGGCTTTTTCAATGACTTTAACCTCTACTCTTGGCCAAAAAGACAAAAAAGCTAAAGAAGATATCATCACAGATACCATCAAACCAGGCGACATCAGCGGACTGAAATTCCGTAGCATCGGGCCGGCTTTAACTTCAGGCCGGATTGCCGACTTCGCCGTTAATCCCTGCAACCATAGTGAATATTACGTTGCCGTTGCCAGCGGACATATCTGGAAAACCATTAATAACGGCAATACTTTCGAACCCGTCTTCGAGGATCAGGGTTCTTATTCCATTGGCTGCCTGGCTATGGATCCGAAAAATAATAACGTGGTCTGGGCCGGCACCGGCGAAAATAACCATCAGCGTGCGCTCGGTTATGGTGACGGTGTTTATAAAACCACCGACGGAGGTAAATCATGGAAAAATATGGGACTCAAAGAATCCCGCCAGATAGGCATGATCGCCATAAACCCGGATAATACCGATAGGGTCTTTGTTGCCGCCGAAGGTTCCGTCTGGGGACCGGGTGGCGACCGCGGACTGTACCGTACCAATGATGGCGGAAAAACATGGGAGAAAGTACTCGATATCAGTGAAAATACCGGAGTAAACAACGTGATCATCCACCCGAAAGATCATAATATCATGTTTGCGACTTCCGAGCAACGCCGTCGACATATCTATAGTAAAATCGGGGGAGGACCGGAAACGGCAATCTATAAAAGTACCGACGGAGGGACAACATGGAATAAAACCACATCAGGTTTGCCCGGTGGCGATATGGGCGGGATTGGTATAGCGATTTCTCCGGCCAACCCAAATATGGTTTATGCAATAATAGAAGCAGAAGGCAAAACAGGTGGATTTTTCAGATCGTCCGATTGCGGCGAATCCTGGACGAAAATGAACGATTACCACGCACAGGGTCAATATTATAACGAAATATACTGTGACCCGAAAAATGCGGACAAGGTTTATTCGATGGAAACAGTTTCGCGGCTTACCCTCGATGGTGGCAAAAGCTGGAATGCTGTCGGCAATAATGAACGGCATGTCGATGATCACGCTTTATGGATCGATCCCGTGAATACCGATCATTTCATGATTGGTGGCGATGGCGGCGTTTATGAAACGTTCGATGCCGGTAAGAATTACTATTTTAAGACCAACCTGCCGGTTACCCAGTTCTATCGGGTAAATGTCGATAATACCGAGCCCTTTTACTGGGTTTATGGAGGTACCCAGGATAATAACAGTCTCGGTGGCCCCAACCGGAATACTTGCTATGCAGGCGTTTCAACGTTTGAATGGATTGTTACCCTTGGCGGTGACGGCTTTTTCCAGGCTATTGAGCCAGATAATCCAAACATCGTCTATTCTGCCTACCAGTATGGAAATATTTACCGTTATGACAAGAAAAGCGGTGAAAAAATAAAGATACGCCCGGAACCGGTGAAGGGGGAAGAAACCTATAAATGGAACTGGAATGCGCCGTTTATCCTTAGCCCGCATTCTCCGACAAGATTATATATGGCTGCCAATAAGGTCTTCCGTAGCGATGACAGGGGGCAGTCATGGAAAGTTATCAGCGGTGACATAACCTCTCAGACCGACCGTAACACCTGGCCGGTCATGGGCCGCTACTGGGGCGTGGATGCCGTGGCAAAAGATGTCTCTACTTCGTTGTTCGGGACCGGGATTTCAATCGCCGAATCTTTGATTAAAGAAGACCTTGTATATGTCGGTACCAACGATGGTGTGATCCAGGTTACCGGAGATGCCGGAGAAAACTGGACGAAAATCAATAAATTCCCCGGTGTTCCTGAATATACCTGCATCAGTGATATTTTACCCGACCGCTTTGATGAAAATGTCGTCTATGCCTGCTTTGACAATATACAGAGAGATGACTTCAAACCCTATCTCCTGAAGAGCGCTGACAAAGGGAAAACCTGGGTGTCAATCGCCGGGAATCTTCCTGAAAAACAAACCGTCCTCAGCATAGAACAGGATTTTGTTGATCCTGAACTGCTGTTTGTGGGAACTGAATTTGGCATCTTCTTCAGCCATAATGGCGGCAAGATCTGGACCCAGCTGAAATCAGGCATCCCTGCGATTAAAGTGCCTGATATTGCCATCCAGGAAAAGGAATGCGACCTTGTGCTGGCAACCTTCGGTAGAGGATTTTACATCCTTGACAATTATGCACCCCTGCGTGAGCTTTCTAAAGAAACCAGGGAAAAAGAATCCTTTTTATTCCCGGTAAAAGATGCGCTTATGTTCACCCGCGACGGCGGCCTTTATGGACAGGGATCGAATTTCTTTTATGCCCCTAATCCTGAATATGGCGCTACTTTTACCTATTATCTCAAAGAAGTACCCAAAACGCTGAAAGAAATAAGGAAGGAAAAAGAAAAAGATCTCGTGGAAGAAAAAAAACCTGTTCCTATCCCGGCTATGGATGAGATAAGGGCTGAAGAAAAGGAATTACCTCCTTACCTTATTTTCACGATTAAAGATTCGAAAGGAAATATTGTCAGGAAGCTTTCAGCCAGTCCGGCCAAAGGTACTTCAAGGATTACATGGGATTTACGTTATGCCGATAATAGAGGTGTGGATCTTAATGAAGATAAATTTGACCCCAACTCTGCCGGTGGCAGCGGCAGCCTGGCCATGCCCGGAAAATACTCAGTTACCATGTCGATGGTATTTCATGGAGAAGTAAAGGAACTTGCAGGTCCGGTTGAGTTTGAAGCAAAAGTGCTGAATAATACGTCGCTTCCCGCGGCTGACCGTGCAGATCTTATTGCTTTCCAGGACAAAGTTTCAGTTTTGGTTAATGCTGTGAATGGAGCTGAGGAATTTGCATCTGAACTGATGAAGCGAACACAGTTTGTGAAACAGGCCATCCAGAATTTACCGGGAGCACCGTTCAGCCTGATGGGAGAAGCAATCAGGGTGGAGAAAAAGCTGGATAATATCTTCTGGGCTTTAAATGGTGAAGTAGCGAAAGCCAGCGATGAAGAAAACCTGCCGGCTCCGCCTTCTGTTAATTTGCGCTTGGGTGCGATTCTGGAGGCTTCCTACGGGAATACTTCCTCACCGACCCAAACACAGCGCGACCAGTATGCTTTGCTGGAAGAGGAATTTCCTCCAATACTTCTTCAATTAAAAGAAATTGCCGAAACAGACCTGAAAGCTCTGGAGAACGAACTCGATAAACTGGGCGCCCCCTGGACTCCCGGCCGCATTCCGGAATGGAAAAAATAATAACAATTATGAAACATTATCTTCCTTTCGCTTTTATTGCTTTATCAATAACTTTTGCAGTAGTTGTTAATTCTTTTCATGGCCGGCAGTCATTAAAGGAAGTGAAGAAAGCCCCAAACGAATGGTTCTACCAACAAAGAGCATTCCCATACGAAGAAATCAATTATGAGGCAAGACAACTCGCCTTGGAGCAATCGCAAAAGATACGTGACGACAGGGTTGAAAGAGGCGAAGGTTGGGTATTCAAGGGCCCGTTAAATATCGGGGGAAGAATTTCTGCCGTGGCCATGACCCTCTCATCTCCTATGACGATATACGCCGGTGCAGCCTCAGGGGGCATTTTCAAGTCGACTGATATCGGGGAGACCTGGATTCCTGTTTTTGAGAATGCACTCAGCCTTTCCATCGGCGATATCGCTATAGCGCCCTCCGATGAATCTACCATCTGGGTTGGTACAGGAGAAGCAAATGCCGGCGGAGGTTCCATGTCTTATGATGGATTCGGCATTTATAAATCAACCGATGCCGGCGGTACCTGGCAGCACCTCGGCCTGGAGAATTCCGGCAGCATTGGCAGGCTGGCTGTGCATCCTTCAGATCCGCAAACCTGCTTTGTCGCTGCAATGGGCCGCCTTTTCTCGGATAACCCTGAAAGGGGTATTTTTCGCACAACCGATGGGGGAATGAGCTGGCAAAATGTGCTTTATATAAACGATTCTGTTGGCGCGATCGATCTGGTCATCCATCCTGATCATCCCGATACGCTTTATACGGCTATGTGGGAGCGGGTGCGCAGACCCGACCGCAGGAATTACGGCGGACCGGGTTGCGGCATCTACCGGAGCTACAACGGAGGCGATTCATGGACTGAACTTACCAACGGGCTTCCCTCTGCTTCACCCGCCAATGGCAGGATCGGGATTGATATCTCAGCATCTGATCCGAATGTCCTCTATGCGATATATTCAGATAATATCGGCTATTTTTCCGGTATTTACAGGTCAGACAACGGAGGCGATTCATGGTTCCGAACCAACGACGGTGATCTTGGTGATATGTATTCATCTTATGGATGGTGGTTTGGCCGGATCTCCATCGACCCGGTCGATCCCGATATCGCTTACGCCATCGGGTTTGATCTCTATAAAACTTCTGACGGTGGAAATAGCTGGCCCATGGTCTCTTCAACCGTTCATGTCGACCAGCATGACCTGGTTGCCCATCCTTTGAATCACAATTTCGTGGTTTTGGGTAATGACGGAGGAATTTACCTGTCAAATAACGGGGGATCTTCCTGGTCCTTCCTGGAAAATCTTCCCATAACCCAGTTTTATACCTGTGAGGTCGATGAGCAAAATCCGCAAAGACTTTACGGCGGAACACAGGATAATGGGACCAACCGGACCCTCACAGGTGGGACAGGCAACTGGCAGAGTATCTATTGGGGCGATGGCTTTTTCGTTCTTGTCGATCCATCTGATAATAATTATATCTATGCTGAGTATCAGTATGGCAATTTTGCCCGTTCCACAAATGGCGGACAGAGTTTTAATTCTGCCATGAACGGTATCAGCAGCTCCGACCGGAAAAACTGGAATACTCCTTTTGTCTTCGATCCAAATAACCCGCAAATCCTTTATTACGGTGCGAACAGGCTTTATAAAACGACGAACCGCGCTGCTTCTTGGCAGGCTGTAAGTCCTGATCTCACAAATGGCGGCGGTAACAGTAATGTGGTTTATGGAACTATAAATGCGATCGCAGTTGCACCTTCCAACAGTCAGTTTATTTATGTTGGTACTGATGATGGCAATGTCTGGCGGACCGAAAATGGCGGAGGAGACTGGATTAGTATTTCCGCGGGCCTGCCGTTGCGCTGGGTTACAAGAATGGCAGTGGATCCTTATGATGAGCAGACCGTATATATTACCCTTTCGGGATACCGGTACGACAATTATCTTCCACATGTATTCCGAAGTACCGATGCAGGAGAGAATTGGCAGGATATCGCCGGTAATCTTCCTGAAGCCCCGGCCAACGATATCATTGTCGACCCATCGCTTGACTCGGCACTTTACCTCGCTACCGATTTTGGCGTGTTCATAACACGTGACCTGGGTCAGAACTGGTCGATGCTGGGCGATAACCTGCCGAATGTCCCTATCGTCGATCTCGACTTCCATCAGCCCGCCAGAACGCTGATTGCCGCTACCTACGGGCGTTCTATGTATACATTTAGTGTTGACCAGCTGGTCGGAATCCAATCAGGATGGAATGTCAATGATGATGCCTGGTCTATATTCCCGAACCCTGCGAAAGACCGGATCTCGGTCAGTCATTCACTGACCGATAAAGAGTTGTATTATCAAATCCGTGACCTTAGTGGGAAGGTAGTTGCAAACGGCAATTTTTTTGGCGGCACTGCCCCGGTCATTATCGACCTGCCTGATTTGCCAGTCGGAGTTTTTGTTTTTGAGTTGAAAAATAAAAGAAATATACTTGGGATGAAAAAACTGGTATTTATTGAATGATAAGAAGTTTCTCGATGTTCAACTTTTAATGTTTTTCAGCATATGCCATTCGGACTTCCCATCGAAACGATATCCAGGATCACGGAAACCATCGCGGCAAATAGTTCCGTAAACAGAATAACCTTGTTCGGGTCCAGAGCAAAAGGCAATCCCAGGCCGGGGTCTGATATCGATATTGCAATCACCGGCGCCGGTCTTTTATTGGATGATTTCCTGAACTTTTCCTTGCAGATTGACCGCCTGGAATTGGCTCAGAAAGTGGATCTGGTCGATCATCAGAAGATCAATGACAATGACCTGGTGGAACATATCCGGCGTGTAGGTGTTGTCCTTTATGAAAATGGCCGGTGCAGAAAATATGGACTGCCTCCTATGGTTGATGATCGTTCCAGAATCCTCATTCTCGGGTCTTTTCCTTCTGAAACATCCCTGGATTATCAGCAATATTATGCTAATCCTTCAAACGGGTTCTGGAAAGTGATTTTCCCTGTATTAAACGAACCATTCACTGAAGATTACCAGCAGCGCGTTTTCGTATTAAAGAAACACCGTATTGCATTATGGGATGTTATAGAAAGTTGTTTCCGGGAGGGAAGCAAGGATAATGCGATCAAGGAGGCAACACCGAATGATCTGAAAGAATTGATCAAGAAGTTCCCTTCGCTTAGATATCTTCTGTTTAATGGAACAAATCCGGTTCAATTTTTTATCAAACTCGGCCTGGATGAAGGTCCGTTAGTCTTTGTCCCTTCTTTTCCTTCTACGAGTGGATTAAATACCAGGTTGACTCTTAGGGAAAAGATTGATCGTTGGGGAGCAATTCGATACATACCGGGGTTTCATTGACCAATTTATTCAAATTCTTTTTCGGGAAATGCCGGATAAAGAGCTTATAAAGAATGATCTTATATGGCAAATAAGCATAGATTCCTGGATGCCTTCGGGTGAAGAATTTACCAGGTATACTGAAATTAAGCTACCTTTGAGCAAATGATTATTACCGAACAAGACAGCCTGGACAAAGTAATCCCCAGACTTGCAAAAGATGAGGTTGAACTTGAAAAGATTCGGGAAGAGGTTGCTAAGTTTCCTACTCAGCAGATTATTTATATAGCTGATTCACGAAACTTATCAATGATTCCGGACGGGTCGGTTCATCTTGTTTTGACTTCTCCTCCTTACTGGAATTTGAAGGAATATAACCAACACTTAAACCAACTAGGACACATTGACAACTATCAATTGTTCCTTGACGAGCTTGATAAAGTTTGGACAGAATGTTACAAGAAACTTGTAATTGGTGGAAGAATGGTTGTAGTTGTTGGCGATGTTTTACTTTCCAGGCGGGAATATGGAAGGCACAAAGTTGTTCCGCTACATGCAGACATTCAGGTAAGGTGCGAGAAAATCGGTTTCGATAATCTGGCTCCGATTTTTTGGCACAAAATTTCAAACGCAAGCTTCGAGGTAAGCGGGAATACAAAATTCCTTGGCAAGCCTTATGAGCCCAATGGTATTATAAAACACGACATCGAATACATATTGATGTTACGTAAAAATGGTGGCTATCGAAAACCAACACTTGAACAGAGAAGGTTATCGATCATCTCTGAAAAGGAATTCAACCGATGGTATCAACAGATTTGGGATTTTGGCGGAGCATCAACAAAGAACCACCCTGCTCCATATCCTGAAGAATTATCTAATCGGATTGTGCGGATGTTCAGTTTTGTAAGTGATACGGTCCTTGACCCATTCCTCGGTTCCGGAACAACTATGCTTTCTGCATCAAAAATCGGTAGAAATTGCATCGGTGTCGAGGTTGATAAATCCTATGCAAACTATTCTCACACAAGGCTTTTTAAAACTCTCGACTTATATAAACAAGAGACGACATACCTCAATTTAATCGATTTTACAAATGAGCAAACTTCTTCCAAATAATTTTGACGAACTTGTTGCGGTTGCTATCAAACATTTTTGGACATCGAGATCTTCTGTGAATGCATTTTCCCAACAAGGTAGCAGAAGTTCGGTTATAGCTGGCAAAAACCTTGACGGCTTTTCTGAATTGATTAAGATGGTAGCACTACATTGCGGTGTTCCTGACGATTGCATCATTACAACCGGCAAAAAGAACCTGACAATTCCTGGTTATTTCAGACCTGCCAAAATGTGGGATTCAATTGTTGTTTATAAAGGCAGATTGGTTGCTGCCTTCGAGTTTAAATCTCAAGTTGGTTCTTTCGCTAATAATTTCAATAATCGAACCGAAGAATCAATCGGATCAGCAAAGGATTTCTGGACCGCTCATAGAGAAAAAGCTTTTGATCTTTCGAACTATTCAAAAACACTCATTTCATCCAATATAAGCGAGATTAAACCTCCTTTTTTAGGCTACCTTATGTTATTGGAAGATTGTGCTGATTCAACAACAGCAGTGAAAGTTGAAGAAGAGCATTTCAAAGTATTCCCTGAATTCAGAAACACATCATACGCAAGACGATACCAACTACTCTGCGAAAAACTTGTACTTGAAGGTCTTTATTCTTCAGCTAGTTTAATCCTATCAGACCGGGAAGTTGGCATAATGGAAGGCAACTATTCATCACCAACAGAAATCCTTAGCCCGAAATCTTTATTTGCTGATTTTGCAGGAAGAATTCTTTCTACTTTGGAAACATATTGAAAGTGGGGAAAAATTATACTGCTGTCAATAAACCGCTTCTTCCTTAAACCGCCAACCTCGTCAGCCTCACAAAATCTTCCACACCCAGCTCTTCCGCCCGCTTTCCGGCAAGATGCTCACTTTCCCCTCTTTCATAATCAATATAAAAACTCTTCAGCGAATTCCTGAGCGTTTTTCTCCGCTGGTTAAACGCCGTCTTAACTACTTTGAAAAAAAGTACCTCGTCGCAGTCCAGCTTTTCCGTTTCATTCCTGGTCAGGCGTATGACTGCCGATTTCACTTTCGGAGGAGGGATGAAAACAGTTTCATTGACCGTAAACAGGTATTCGATCCGGTAATAGGCCTGTAACAGGACACTTAGAATACCGTAGGTTTTTGATCCGGGACCTGCCGCCAGCCGCTCGGCAACTTCTTTCTGTATCATGCCAACCACATGGGTTACCTGCTGCCGGTGATCAAGCACTTTAAATAAAATCTGGCTTGAAATGTTATAGGGGAAGTTCCCGATGATAGCAAGCTTGCCCGGAGAGAGCGTTTTCAGATTGAATTTGAGAAAATCGCCGTGGATAAACCTTCCGGTATGCCCGGGAAAAGTCTCGTTCAGGTATTCGATCGATTCTATGTCTGTTTCTATGAAAAAACACTCTTTATCGGGAAGTTCCAGCAAAAACTTCGTAAGAACCCCCATCCCGGGACCTATTTCAAGTATTGCCTCATCCGTCAACTGTAAACTGTCGACTATTTTTCTGGCGATATTATCATCCTTCAGGAAATGTTGTCCTAAGCGTTTTTTAGGTCGAACAAAAGCATTCACGCCGGTATCAGCTTAATTGTTAAAATCGCCCCTGAGTTGACGATATCTCTTACGGGCCTCAGTTGTGAAAAGACTGCCGGGATAGTCAAGCATAATTTGTTGATATAGTGCCATGGCCATTTCCTTGTTGTTTAAAGCGCCGGCCTGGAGCTCAGCCCTTTTAAATAAAGCATTGTCGGCCAGGATATCGTATTTATAATCCTTCACTATTTCTGCCAGGGCAGAATCTGCATGGATATAATCTTTTTTGCGGATAAAAATCCCTGCTTTGCTGTATAAAACTTCGTCATCCAGGGAATGAAATAGGCCCAGCATACTAATGCTATCTAGAGTTTGCAGAGCTAAGCTGTCCTGACCGCGATACCTCAGCAGATCAGCCCGTGAATAATACGCGAGGCCGGTATAAGTACTGTCAGGGTCCATGTTGTCACTGATCAGCAATGCAAGTTCCATGGCATCGTTGGCGATCAGTTTGGAAGTGGCTGCTTTTAAAACATCCAGTTGCGCCTTTGCCCAGTCATATTCGCCGATAAAGTAAGACAGGCGGGCATTCCTGAACTTGGCTTCATGACCGGTGGGGTCATTCTTGTGCGCTTTTTCTACCTGTGAATAAAGAAGCGACGCTTCCCATACTTCTCCTGTAAAAAGATAGATATCACCCAATTCAAGTTTGATCTCCGCCTTCAACTCTTCGGGAGCTCCATTAAGATCTAGTGCTTCTTCAAGCAACTGAACCGACTCATCCAGCCGGTTGAGGTAAAATGCCTGCAAATGCGCCAGGTCTCGCATAAGGATAACGGTCCGGGCATTCCTCCCCATTTCGGCAAGGGCTTTTTCGTATTCCTCCCGGAGAGATTCAAGGTCAATGACCTTATAGTCGTAACCTTCGGTGATCCTGAGGAATTTAGCCTGCAGACTTCCTGTGATACTTTCGGTATAATAGATATTTAAGGGTCCCTTTTTAATCAAATAGTTATACGCTTCGATAGCAACCTCATAATCTTTGTTAGACAGGCTGAGATTAGCAACGCTGAATACAAGCATTCCTCCGTCGTTAAACCTGGTATCAAGCGATCGTGCCTGTATCAGGGCAAATTCAAAATCTTTCCGCTGAACCGAAAGCCAGAGTAACATTTCACCGTAATTGCGGTATTCAGGATTGCGTTGATTTCTTTTTAATAAAGATTCCCGCAGCAAGTTGCTTATCTTATCGTCAAGATCTTTATTTAAGGTATTCTGAAACCTGTTCTGCACAATTTCCAGTTGCGACGGGTCCTGCTCCAGTAAGTCCAGGTACTCTTCGATCATAGCGCTGTAATTGCCACTAAGTTCGTAGATCTGCCCCAGTTCCTGGTGGAATGGATCAGTATATTGCAATAACTCACGGCCACGCAGGTAGGTTTTAATAGTGTAATCATATAGCTGCCGGCTTATGAAGGCATTTGCAATCTCCCTGATATTGGCCTTATTGGGTTTCAACTTTCCGATTATGTCATCAAAGATTTTGGTGGCTTTATCTGGTTTATCTGTCGACAAGTATATATATCCCAGGTCTATCTCGTAACGGTAAGATCCCGGCTCATCCTTAATTTTGCTTCTGACCAGCTTTTCGGCCGTGCTGAATTGATTAAGCGCGGTCAGACAGTATAAATAATAGGTATAATGATGATGGGTGGGTTGTTTGTCATAGAGATCACGAAAGAGTACCAGTGCCTTTTCATATTCCTTGTTTCCATAGTATTGAAAGGCAAGTTTTTCATTTTCCCGCTCCTCCTGTTTTTGCTGGTCAGCAGGCGTATTGACTTCCGGAAATACCTGGGCGAAAACATGCAGCCCCGGGATTGTCAAAAATATGACAAGCCAGGCCATTATGATTAATGTCGATGATTTTTTATTGCGTAATAAGCTCAAATCCGGTGTATTTAGTCAGGGCGGCAGGGATTTTTATCCCGCCTGCCATCTGGTTGTTTTCCAGCAGCGCTGCCACTACCCGTGGTAACGCAAGAGCGCTGCCGTTTAGTGTATGAGCCAGCCGAATCTTACCTTCTTCATCTTTAAACCGGAGTTTCATCCGGTTAGCCTGGAAATTTTCAAAATTGGATACAGAGCTTACCTCAAGCCACCTTTTCTGAGCGCCGGAATAAACCTCGAAATCATAAGTAAGCGCTGAGGTGAAGCTCATATCGCCACCACAAAGCCTGACAATACGGAAAGGCAGTTCCAGTTTTTGTAACAGGGTTGAAACATGGTTCCGCATTTCCTCTAACCGGTCATAAGAGCCATCAGGATGCGCGATCTGAACAATTTCGACTTTATCGAACTGATGCAGACGGTTCAATCCTCTTACATCTTTCCCGTATGAGCCGGCCTCCCGGCGGAAACAACTCGAATAGGCCACGTTTTTCACAGGCAGGTCAGAATATTTAAGTATAACATCCCGGTATATGTTCGTGATTGGCACTTCAGCCGTGGGTATAGCATATAGTTTGTCGAGGCCGATAGCATACATTTGCGCGTCTTTATCAGGAAGCTGACCCGTACCATAAGCAGAATCTTCATTTACGAACAAAGGCGGCTGAAATTCTGTGTATCCGGCATCAATGGCCTCTTCCAGGAAGAAATTGATCAGGGCGCGTTGCAGCTTGGCTCCCTGTCCTTTATAAAAAGGAAAACCGGCACCGGTCACCTTACTGCCGAGGTCAAAATCGATAATATCGTATTTACCGGCCAGTTCCCAGTGGGGCCTGGCCTCTTCTCCAAATTCAGGCATCCGGCCCCATTCACAGACTACTTCATTTTCCGCTGCGGAATGACCGGACGGTACAGAA
>Ga0247841_10003822_pt1 | contig 27071 bp, 31 predicted proteins | sample LaCruzMarch2015__2_FD_192410 | JGI IMG/M metagenome (GOLD analysis project Ga0247841, IMG submission 192410) | Freshwater microbial communities from meromictic Lake La Cruz, Castile-La Mancha, Spain - LaCruzMarch2015_18m | ecosystem: Environmental > Aquatic > Freshwater > Lake | place: Spain... | reverse complement strand
TGTGTTTCTTCACCCCACCTATCGATGAGTTCCTGTGTTAATTCTTTCGTTTTCATAGTAAAATTTAAGTTAAATATTATATTTATTATATTCCATACAAGTTTTTTTGTTTAATCATTTTAATATATAAAATCAAAAAACTTCAAATCTTGAAATCATTTTTACAATTTATTACCGAAAATAAGAAACAAGTAAATAAGAAATTATTAGACCAATACGGTAAATATAAAATATATCTTGTGAATGGTGAAGAAGTTAGGAATTTAACGGAGAAAGATGAAGAATTTGGTTTGTCATCATCATATCCTTATTTTCCAAATTTAATACCCAAACACGAAATTTGGATTGAAGATAGTGTTAAAGAAAATGAAAGACAAATAATTATATATTCTGAATTATATAAATTGAAATTGATAGAAGATGGTGTTGAAAAATGGGAAGCTTATCATAACTCTGAAAATAAAGTTAAAAAATTAAGAGAAAGTTCAAAGATTTCAAAACATACAGATAAGAATTCGGATAAACCAAGTAAGAATATTTATATTAAAGAGTGGGGGAAAATTGGAGATTTAACTATTTGGTTAATAGATGCTAAAAAAGTTAGAAATGAACACAAATCTGATTTTATGGAAGGTGGACACGATTATGTTTATAATTGGATACCAGAAAATGAAATATGGATTGAAGATGGATTAAATGAACATGAAATACCATTCATTATATTACATGAAATGGTTGAAAGAACTCTTATGAAAGGTAAAATGAAATACGATGATGCTCATGATATAGCTTCAAAAGTTGAATGGGATAAAAGACCAAACGATTGTAAAAAACAATATATAGATAATATCAATGAAGATGAAGTTTTGAAATTGATAAAAAAATTCAAAAATAATAAAAATTGATTTTTTATTTTAATATATACTTAAAAAATAATTCATAGTGCTATGGCAAAAGATAAATCAAAATTAAACAATTTGTTAGATTTCTCAGAATATGATAATTTACAAGCTAAAAAGAAACCGACTAAAAAAACTGAAATTGGTGGTTTTGCTGTATTGGAACATCATTTAGAAGGTGATTCTGAAGGACAAATTAAGTTCATCGAAGAAAACTTGAAAAAATGTAGTAAGAAAAAGCTTCTTAAAATATATCATCTTGTTGAAAAATGTGTAATAAAGGGTGAAAAAGAAAAAAAAGAAGAAAAATCTGAAAAATCAGAAACAGAAGAAGAAAAATAATAATTTAAAACATGGACAAATTTACCAATAGAGTTAACGAGTCTAATAAACCGTTACCGAAGTTTGCTGATAAAACTAAACAGGAACTATATTCTTTAATAGAAGAAAATGTCAAAGCAAGTTTTGATGTTCCGGAGGATAAAACCGTTAATATATCTGGTGATGTAAATATATCTTTGACAGGTGTTGATGAATTAACGGATAAGTTGTATAACTATATTCAAAAAGAAAAGATAAAGGGTGAAATCAACGTTATGGAAAGTATGAAATCTATCCTAGTTAGTGGACCTTTCAATCTTATTAAATTGAATAATAGAATTGAAGAGCTTAAGAAATTACTTTAATGATTAGATTAAAATGAAAAAACCCAGTTTAACTGGGTTTTTTTGTGCTTTATTGTTGTGGTTGTGATTGGGGTTGGACACCATTTATTAACATTTGTGGGTTTGTAGATGTTGTTACTCTTATAACTTTATCAATATTTAAACACTTCATTAATTTATCACCGGTGTTTACACCACCACAAAAGTTTATATTTATATCACCTACTCCTTGAATTAAAGGGGAAATGACTTCACTTACATCTTTTAATTTTTGTTCAAAACTATAATTTGTTTTTTGTTCAAACATATCTGTTGATGTTGTGATGAAATCTACATTAGCTTTCTTACATATTTCTGTAGCTTTTTCAATAGTTTTAATATCTTTTAAAGATTCCATTTCAATAACAACTTTGATATTTACACTTCTTTGTTTACAATATTCCGTTAATGTTCTTAAATCTGTTTGGATATCATTGAAATTTTTTAATTGTTTTTCTTTATCTGTTTCAACCATTGAATCAAACAATTTTTTATAATTCATAACAACATTCACTTCATCTGCACCATCAGATATTACTTTTTGAATACTTTTTAATTTTTCTGAATTTTGTTCTGAACCATCAGGATAAGAAATGACTGAAATAGTTTTAATATCAGTATCTTCTAAATATTTTTTGGTTTCTGATACAAATTCCGGTCTAACGACAACACCAAATATATATGGTTGATTTTCAGGGTTTTTAGCAGTTTCACAAACTTGTTTTACTTTGTCCATATTAGAATCTTTATTTAGATAAGAAAAATCAATTGATTTTTTTGCTCTATTCAAATCGACTTTTACTTGTGGTTGTGGTGGTGTTTGTAGTTGTGGCATAGCTTCTTGTTGTTGAATAGGTTGGGTTGGTTGTTGAATATTTTGTACAGGATTCTCCACATAAACATCTTCTTTCAAAAATTCCATAAAGTTTTTCACTTTTGACATAATCTTTTTGTTTGTTTTTATCTATATATTAAAATTTTTGGACGGGAAAAATAATCTATATAGTAAGGTATGAAAAGTATAAAGTTAGTAGATCAACATTTCGGGCACGCGAAATATAGTACGGATAATCAGGAATCCCAATATATCACTTGGGACAGGTCACCAGTGAAAGATAATGATGAGTTGGTGGTTTATACCGATACATCATTGAACATCGTTAATAAGACAGTTAAAACGAAAATTGGGTGGATGTTAGAATCACCCGCTATTACAAGTGGGATTCATGATTGGATTGGTAAAAATTATCAAGGTTTTGATATGATTTTAACAAATAATAGGAAACATATTGAAATTAATCCGAATATTTTTAAATTTTCTCCGACTTGTGGGTGTTGGATTCTTCCAAAAGATCAGATGATATATTCAAAAAATAAACTATTATCTGCGATTTTTTCAGATAAGAAATTCACAACCGGACAAGCGATGAGACATCACGCGGTTATAAATTTCAAAAATAAGATTGATGTATTTGGTCGTGGTTATTTTCCATTACCAAATAAAATTTATGGTTTAAAAGATTACGCTTTTGCTTTGGTTATTGAAAATTGTAAACAAGATTATTATTTTACTGAAAAATTGATTGATTGTTTTGTCACAGGTACCATTCCTATTTATTGGGGTTGTCCTTCTATTGGTGATTTTTTTGATACTAATGGAATGATTTGTTTTAACGATATTCATGATTTAAGTGCAATAATAAACAATTTAAGTTTAGATTTATATTATAGTAAAATTGAAAGTGTTGAACATAATTTTCTGGAGTCGAAAAAATATTTGATGGCTGAAGATTTTATGTATGAAAATTATTTAGAAAAGTATGTTTGATTTTTTAAAAATGAAAAAAGAAGAAATGAAGTGGTCTATAATTTTAATTAATGATAATAATTGGTATGTTAGTTATATGAAAAATAAATTATCATATCAAATAGATAAATTAAAATTACAAGAAAAAATAAATATTTTCATATTAGATAAAACGGAAGATATTGAAAAAATATTTTCCGATTGTGGTGATTATATAAATATAATAGATAATGGTGATGTTTCAGATAAATATATTGAAATTATTTATAAAAACATTAAAAATTGTAAAAAGGATTGTATAGTATTAAACGGATTGATTTATATAAATAATAAATCAAAGGTTTTTAATCAAATATCTAAAGAACATGATGGAAATCAAATTTATTTACCTATTAGTAAATTAAATCCAATAAAGAAAAATATTATTATTGAAAATATTGAAAAATATTGGGATTTGGATTTATCAGAAATTATAAAATCTAAAATAGATATAAAAGAACCTGTTATATTTATGGAAAATAAAACACCATTTAGTATAATAATAACAGCTTATCAAACACAAGATTTTATAGAAGAATGTTTAGATTCCATTGAAAATCAAACTTATTTTAAAAATAATAATGATTTTGAGGTTTTGGTTGGAATTGATTATTGTAAAGATACTTTTAATAAAGTTAATGAAATAAAAGATAAATATAGAAACCTTCATATTTATATGATGTCTGAAAATAGGGGAACTTATATAACAACAAATACATTATTAGATTTCGTTAAATATGAAAACATTATTCGTTTCGATTCAGACGATATAATGTGTTCAAATTTAATAGAAACCGTATTAAATAATAAAAGAGATAATGATATTATAAAATTGGGTTATGTTGAAATGAAAAATGGTGTTATTAATGATAACATAATTGTTGAAAGTGGTATTATTTTCTTTAAAAAAAGTGTAATTGACAATATTGCTGGTGGATACAAACCTTGGGTTTGTGCCGCTGATACCGAATTAATAAAAAGGTTAGATAATAAAGTAAAAATATCAGAAATAAAAGAGAAATTGTTTTATAGAAGAATTCATGATAATAGTCTAACTAATAGATTAGATACCGGTTATAATTCTAGTATTAGATTAGAATATACAAATCAAATTAAAAGTTATTATAACGATGATGAAGTAAAAATAGAAAGAATTGTTAATGATATAAGAAAAAATGATTTTAACAAGAAAGAAAAATATAATTTCATTTATATGATAACGACTTTTAATAGAATTGAATTCTTAAAAAAGACAATAACAACTTGGTATAATACAATTGATAAAAATAATAATTGGGTTTTAATTGTATCCGATGATGGTTCAAATGATGGGACTTTAGAATATTTATATAATTTACATTTTGACAATATTAAAATATTTATTATAGAAAATAAACGAAGGGGTGTTCATCATCAAACAAATTCATTACTAAAATTTGTCAATAATTTTGATTTTGATTTTGGTTTTAAATCGGATGATGATTTAATATTTTTAAAAAGAGGATGGGATATTAAGTATTTTAATTCATCTAAAAATTCAAATTTTTATCATTTAATTTTTTATGATAAAAAGTGGGGAAATAGAAGAGGTGAAAAAAAAGAATCTTTAATTTATCTTAATTTATTGGAAAATTCTGTAAATTCTGATAAAATTCAAGGTGCATTTTGGACATTTAATAAAAAATTAATTAATGAAGTGGGATTTTTTGATACATCAATTTATAATTTATGTGGATTGGGACATGTTGATTATTCGTTAAGATGTTGTAGATTGGGTTATAATGATATTAATAATCCATATGATATAAAAAATAGTAATTCATATATTACATTAAATACCGAAAAATATTTTTCAAATAATGATTTTAAAAATATTTGGAATACGAAAGATATATTAAAAGAAAAAAAAGAAAATTTATTTAATTATAGGACATACATTTCATATAATCAATCAAATAAGAATTTGTTAAATGAAGATATACAGAATTATGATATAAGTTTTATTATACCATTAAGAGATAGAAAAGAACAAATTCAAGGTTTGGAATATAATATAAAAAAATATTTTAGTAAATATGAATATGAAATAATTTATGTTAATCAAAATGACAATAAATTGTTTAGAAGAGGTCAGTTATGTAATATAGGTTTTAAAGAAAGTAAAGGACAAATTATTGTTTTTCAAGATGTTGATATAAGACATTTAAATAAAATAGATATGAAAGAGTTATTAGATGAATATAAAAAACCTTTTGTTGCATTTGATAAAATAACACAGTTAAAAGAGTATGAAATTGGTAAATATGAAATCATAGAAACTGAAGATAGACCATATGGATGGGGTGCGTGTGCTGTATTTTACAGAGAACAATTTATTATTTCTGGTGGATTCTCAAATTTAATATTTGGATGGGGAGCGGAAGATAATATTATGAATGGTAGGGTTAATTATGAAAGATATCAACAAAATTTGGGTCATGTTTATCATATTCCGTTAAGAAAAGATCCGGAAATATTTAGTTCAATATGGTACAAAAACAATAGAAAAATGTTAGATACAGATAAAGATAGAGATCCTATGAGAGATGGGTATATTCAAACTGATTATAGTTTTGATGAAATTAAAGATAAGAATATAAAAATTATTGATGTAAATAATATCGGAGTTAAAAATTTTGAATACTTAGATTTATATGAAGATTGTTTAAAAAATGATGTTAAAATATGATAACAATAATTTCTTGTAATTATCATTCAAAAGATTTTGCTGATATTTTAGTAAGAAGTATTAAAAAATTTAGTGCTAAAAAATATCCGGTTTTTATAATGGATAATTCTAATGAACAAGAATTATTTAATAATGATGATTATATTGTAATAAAATCCAAAAAAAATATGGGTCACGGAGCTGGTTTAGATTATTTAATAAGTAATTGTGTAAATACTGAATTTACTCTTGTTATGGATATTGATGCTCATATTTTAAGAAGGGGGTATGATTTAGAATTATTAAAAATAATTGAATCTGACTCAAAAATAGGTTTAATATCTCCATTTAGAACTGCATCAAAACCAATTCATCCGGCTATGATGTTTTTTAGAACTAATGATATAAAAAACAGAATATCTATGAAACCATTTAATATTATGAATGATAATATTCCAATACAGATGGATGTTGGACAATTTATTCCAATGTCAATAAACCAAATTTATCTTAAAAAAACGATTTTATTAAAAGAAGGAAATCCTTTTTATAAAGATTTATTTGGTTCAACATGGACGTTAAATGGTGAAAAAACTTTTTATCATTTTGGATATGGAACGAGATTATATGGTAAAAAAGAGTTCGGTGGTATACTAAAAAGTGAACAAGACGAAATGAAAAAAAAATTATTTGAACAATTAAATTTTTAAATTTATGAAAACACAAACAGAAATAATAAACTTTTTATTTGATTTATACGGTTTCACTTCTTATTTAGAAATTGGAGTTAGAAACCCTTCTGATAATTTTGATAAAATAAGTGCCATTATGAAACATGGTGTTGATCCAAATCCGAAAAGAAAATATTCATATAATATGACTAGTGATGATTTTTTTCAAAATTATGTCAATCAAAAATATGATGTTATTTTTATAGATGGTTTACATACGGAAGAGCAATCTTATAAAGATATTAAAAATTCAATTTGTAATTTGAAAGATAATGGATATATAATTATACACGATTGTAATCCAAATTATGAATTTAAAACAAGATCTTATGATGATTATTTGAAAAAGCCGGGTGCTTGGAATGGAACTGTATATAAAGCTTTTTTGAGATCGAAGTATGAATTGAAAGATTGGAGTTGTTTTGTAATAGACGAAAATCAAGGATGTGGAATTTTAACTCAAAGAAAGATATTAGAAAATAAAATTGTAAATGATTTTGATGTAAATGATTTTTCATGGAAACAATTTTCAGATGATAGAGTAAAATTATTACAATTAATTTCATTTGATAATTATGTTGATATAATAAATAAAGATTTTAATGGAAGTAGGTAAACACACATATGGAATAAAAAATATTACAATAAGACCAGATCCATCAGCTAAATTAATAATTGGTGCATTTTGTTCTATTGCTGATAATGTTACTATTTTTTTGGGTAGAAATCATAGAATAGATTGGATCACAACTTATCCGTTTGGTCATTCGGCAATTGATATTTTTGATAAATTTGATGGTAAAGGACACCCCAAAAGTAACGGTGATGTTGTTATAGGCAATGATGTGTGGATAGGTAGTAATGTGACTATAATGAGTGGGATTAAAATAGGAGACGGTGCTGTTGTTTCAGCTAATTCTCATGTAGTTGAAAATGTGAAACCGTATTCTGTTGTGGGTGGTAATCCGTCTCAATTTTATTTTTTTAGATTTAATGTAAATATTATTAATAAGCTTTTAGAAATAAAATGGTGGAATTTTGAAGATGATATTATAAACGATTTATCACCAATTTTATGTTCAAATAATTTTGATGAATTTTTTAGATTGTGTGAAAATATAAATATTAAATATGATGAATGATCCATTAATAAAAATTAAATATCAGTATCATAACAATTGTCATAAATTTGTTATAAATGGTGATTATATTAAATCTGATGTAATCAGGAGTGAAGGTAGTGTTCAGATGAGAATAAAAAATGACGAATTATTAATTTTTTCAAAGAATGATATTTTACATGATGATCATAAAGCTTTAATATCTATTTTGGGTTTTTTTCCAGTTTTGCCAAAAAAATGCAATTTAATTTTTGATTTTGATGTTTCTGAATACTTTTTAAAAGAAATTAGAAAAATTAGATTTTTTGAATATGTTAATATTTTATCATTAAATAAAAATGAATCATCTTATAATAATGATAATACTTGTATATGTTTTGGTGGTGGAAATGATAGTTCAGCCATATCTGTTTTATTTCCAAATATTAAAAAAATACAACAAATTAATATGATAGAAAATGATTTTTCGAAAGATGATAATCTTTTAATGATCAAATCAAATATTAGAGAATTATATACCAAATGGGGATTACCAGTGTGGGTTTCGATATTTATTATTCCTATAATTGAAAATTATAAATATATATTAACAGGAACACAATATAATTCGTTGTATTTAAATAATGGATATGGTTATAAAAAGTTATTTAATAATGAATGGTATAGATTTTTTAAAAAAATAAATATAAATATATTATCAGTTGCTTGTGTATCAGAAATAACAACAGCAGAATTAGTAATTAAAGGAAATTTAGAAAATGAAACAGAATTTTGTTATTTTTCATCTAGAAAAAGATGTCATTCTTGTACTAAATGTTTAAGAAAATATTTAGAAATGTCATTATTTAATGATAAATTTATAGAAAATGTAAATAACTTTGATTTATCAACTGAAATATTTGAACAATATTTTAATAACGAACAATTATATTTTGGTGATTGTTTAAAATATTCAATTGATATACTTCATGATAGATATCCTAAAAATAAAAATATTTCAATATTAAAAAATAAAATAAATAAATTTGAAATTAGTGATGTTTCTTTTTTGAATAAGTATTATTATAATAGTTTCGATGATATTATTTTTCCGGATGATTTAAAAGATAATATAATTAAAAAATTAAATTATTATAATATTTTACCTATGTGTGATTCTGATATTTCAAAAATGAAAAAATTTAGTAATAAAAAAATTAAATAATGAAAAATTATAAAATAAAAGAAGGTTATATTCATAGAGAAGATCCAATTTTTTTCGATGATTCTCATAATTCAGATCAATGGCAATATGAAGTATATCAACTTTCTTATACGATTGCTAAAATTATAGAAAAAAAACCAGTATTGGATATTGGATGTGGTTCCGGATATAAGTTGGTTAATATATTTAAAGATTTTCAAACGATTGGAATAGAATTAAAAGAATGTTATAAATATTTAATTAAAAATTATCCAGATAGAATATGGATGATTAAAAACGAAAAACCACCAGAAAATAAATTTGGTGTGGTGTTATTAGCTGATGTTATTGAACATTTAGTTAACCCGGATGAATTATTAAATTATATAAAAAATGTTAATTTTGATTATTTGATTATTTCTACACCTCATAGAGATCATCCAGATTTATCACAAGATGGTCCACCAAATAATAAGTCACATGTTAGAGAATGGACATTAGATGAATTTAATGAATATATTAAGGAACATTTTGATGTAATCAATCATTTTATAATTAATAAACACCAAAAAACTCAATGTATGATATGTAAAAAATATAATAAATAATGAAAATTTTAATAAAAATATATTCAAACGATAAAACAATTTTAGAAGATTTCAATTCTAAAATATCAAATAAATTTAAAACAGTTGTGGAATTAACTGATGTTAATTTAACTGTTCCGAAATCATTAAATGATATTCAGAATTTAGATTGGGATATAATCATCCCGATATATAAACCATTTGTTCCAGTTCAAAATTTTAATGAAAAAATTAAAGAAATTTATAAAGAAAAATTTCCAGATTTAGATGGTGTTATTTGGTTAAATGACGGTGAACAAAAAGATATATGCACTATACCAGTTATCGGTAAAAATTATTATAAAGAATTTAATTACATATATAATCCATCATACAATAAATATAATTTTGAAAAAGAATTTACTGACATTATAAAATTAAAAAATAAATATTATTTTGTCGAAGATGTATTATTTAAGAAAAAAGAAATTATAACTGATGATGATAAGATTTATGAATTTAGAAAAAAATTAAATTTTTGCTTAACAAATTTAACAGAAAAAGTTATTTCTAATTTAAATAAATTTGTTGATAATGTTTATGTGATAAATTTAGAAAGAAGAATAGACAGATTGGAAAATATTGTTTATCAATTCAATAGATTTAATATATCATTTAATAAAGTTGATGCTTTTGATGGTAAACTTTTGGGAATAACCGGTGAGGAAGGTTGTTTTAAAAGTCATATAGGTGTAATTGAAAACGCGATTTCAAATAATTATAATAAAATAGCTATATTCGAAGATGATATTATACTTTGTGACGATTTTGAAGAAAGATTTAAATATTATTCGTCTAATATCCCTGACGATTGGGATATTATGTATTTAGGTGGAACACATTATAATGGTGGGATTGAAGTTAAACCATTTATACATAAAATAGAAGGTATTTATGGTTGTTTCGCTATGATATTAAATAATAAAAATGGGTTATTTCAAAGAATAATAGAAACATCAAAATTATTTAGAATACCAATTGATAACGTTTATTGTGAACATTTATCAAAAACATTTAAAACTTATATTTTTGTACCATTTTTTGTTAAGACGATGAATACTATATCCGATATAGATGAAAGAGAAGACAGTTTCGAGTATGAACAAGTAAATAAATATTTTGAAAGTAACGTAAATCTTTCAAATATCAAATTACATGAAAAAAATATGAAATTTAATTTATTAAATTCTTTTGTAAATAATGTTTATTGTATAAATCTTCAAAAGAGAAAAGATAAATTAATACATATGATGGAACAATTTCAAAAGATTGATTTAGACTCTTTTCAAATAATTAAAGGAATTGATGGTCAAAAATTAGAAATTTATTTACCAGAAAAACGAAAAAACGAAATTGGTTGTTTGAGATCTCATTTAAGTGTTATAAATGATGCAATTGAGAAAGATTATGATAAAATAGCTATTTTCGAGGATGATATTATTTTTTGTGATGATTTTAACAATAGATTTGAATACTATATTAAAAATGTTCCAGATGATTGGGATATAATGTATTTTGGAAATAATATACCTGTTATGTTGAATCCAATTTCAATGGTTAAAGAAATGATATACAGAGTATGGAAATCAAAAGGTTGTTTCGCTATGATATTGAACAATAAAAATGGTTTATTTCAAAAAATTTTGGATGTATCAAAAGATGAAGATAAGACTATTGATTCTCACATTGAATCTTTATTTCCATACATTAAAGCTTATACTTTTTTACCTTTTTTTGTCAAAATATCAGATATGATACCAGATATTGGTGATTATGTTTCAAATGAAGAAAATATTAATAAATACTTCAAAGAAATAATGATATTACCGTCAATAAAAGAAAATCATATAGAATATCAAAAAATAGTGAAAACACAAAAAGAAATGTGTGAAGAACATTTAAAACTTAATGGAAATTTTGTTATATATTTTAATAACAATTTAATATTTGATAGTTCAACAAGTAGTAAAGATAATGTTTTATTTTTTAATGAACATTTCGAAGTATTTGGTAGGCAATTCCCGTATAGGGGAATGTTTATAAAAAGAAAATAATATTATGGATTTATATTTTTATAATTATTGGCACAACGGTGATATTCATTATTCTAGAGAATTTGTAAAGGATATCATATCAAAAACAAATTTTGATAATTATTTTTATGCACATAATAATAAAATCGGTTTATTGAAAGATATAAAAGAATTGAGAGAAATTGATTTTTTTCTTATCGGAACCGATAAATTAAATAGTTTAGACTGTTTTTATGAAGATGGTGATATATTTATTAATACTTGGATAGGTAAATCAGCGATGAAATACACAAAATTTGGTATTAATATAAATTCAAATTACATGATATATGAAGAGATTTATAAATTTCTTAATATTAAATTGAATGATGATAAGAATATCTATCTACCAACAATAAATTTCGATTTTATTGATAATAAAAAGTTTATAGAATTATTTTTTAAAAATAGAAAGAATAAAAACATTCTTATTTGTAATGGTAGAGTTTGTTCGGGACAAAGTACAAATGAGAGTTTGGAACCTTTTATTGTAAAATTATCAAAAGAATTTCCAAATATCAATTTTATATTTACTGATAATTCTAATAAAGTTGAAGCTGATAATATTTTTTATACTAGTGATATCATAAATCTTGGTAACAAAACAGATTTAAATGAGATTTCATATTTATCCACTTTTTGTGATATTATAATAGGTAAAGAATCTGGTCCATTCGCTTTTTGTACAATAAAAGATAATTTGAATGACGAAAATAAAACTTTTATAAATTTTTGCCATACACAATTACATGTTTGGTATACAAATGGTAATTGTAAATATGTGTGGACAAATAATTATAATCAAATATACGAAACAATAAAAAAAATTATATTGAAATATGAAAATTAGTATATTGATACCTAGTGTAAATGGTTTTAGATTGTTATCTGAATGTGTAGATTCTATATTTGAAAAACTGTCTGGTGAACACAAAGTTGAAGTTATTATTAAATTGGATTTTGGTGATGAAACAATATTAAGAATAAATGAATTAAAAAATAAAGAAAATATTAAAATTTTTATAACAGAAAAAGGTTTGGGTTATGGTGGTATTCATGTGTTTTTAAATGAAATGTTGAAATTATGTAATGATTCTGATTGGATTCAATTATTTAATGACGATGCATTGGTATTAACTAAAAACTGGGATAAATTTTTAGAAACATACGACCCAAATAAAATTTGGTTGTTGAGACATTATCAATGTCAAGGAAGAATTGGTGATATTGGTGATTATTATTTTCCTTTTATATCAAGGAAATATCATGAAGTGGTTGGAAGAATTACAGGTGGACCATCCTACGATGGTTATTTATTGAATATAGCTGATGATTTAAATATTTGGCAAAGATTACCAATCGATTTTTATCACCGTCATGTACATGAATTAAAACAAACACCGGATAAAAATGATCAAATGAACAATTCAAGAAAAAAAATAGATGAAGCACTAGAATTGAAAAATGATAAAGAAAAAATAAGAAATTATCTAAAATGATAAGTATAGTTACCGGAACATTAAATAGATTGGACATTTTAAAACATGTTATAAATAATACTGTAAACAGTTCAGAATTATTAGAATTGGTTTTAGTTGATGGTGGATCCACAGATGGAACTATTGAGTATCTTAAAAAATTAAATCATCCACAAATAAAACTAATAGAAGTTGGTGGAAAGAGTTCCTATCCACATTATATGAATTTGGGTATTAAGAATACTAAATACGAATTAATAGCACAATGGAATGATGATATCTTATTATGTAATTCGTGGAATGATGTTATAAAAGAAATAAACGATTACGATTATTATATGTTTCCTTGGACAAGAGGAAGTGTTGATGAATTTATAAATAATAAATCAAGTGTATTTATTAAAAATTTTAATCTTTTTGATGGGTGTATGAATTTTGGAATTTATAAAAAGGATGTTTTTAGAAAAATAGGAATGTATGATTCTAGATATCAATATTATTGGTGTGATAGTGATATGACAGAAAGATGTATGAGATTTGGATTAAAAAGAAAAGAATGTAAAAGTATTAGGGTGATGGAAATTGAAGGTATTGAAAAAAGAACATCACCAGATGAAAATAATTATGGTTGGAATGTTTTAAATGAAAACAAATTTTTGTATGCACAAAAAATAATTCCAAAAACAGTTGAATTTTTAAAATAAAAATAATTTATTGTTATGAAAATATGTGTTTTAGGTGGACATAATTCAATGCAAAGATTAATAAATCGTGAAGGTTTTGAATTTTTTGAATTATACGATCCAGATCCATTTAATATTTCTATTGCTCAATGGAATAGAGAATATACTGAATTTGTGAATTCAATTCAACCAGATTTTTGTATTTGTATAAATATAAGACATTCATCTTTTGTGTGTGAAAATTGGATCAAAACATTAAATACACCAAATACAAAAGTTCTAATGTGGTTATTAGATTCTTTCTCGTGGCAAGGTGTTAACGCTGATAAATATTTTTATTGTTTGGATAATGGTTTAAATCCAAATAGTATTTATCTACCAGTTTATGGTCAAACAAGAAGTGTTAAACCATTATCAGATAGAAAAATAAATTGTGGTATAATATCTAATCGTTACGGAACTTGGAGAGATCATGAAATAAATAAGATTTCTCATTATTTGGATTGTAATTTAGCTGGAGTACCATTCAAAGATTTTCATGAAATGATTAAAAATTTTAAATTTGGTTTAAATTTATCAGCACATCCAAATGGATTACCAAATTATAGAACTTTCGAATATGCAGCGAGTGGAGTATATCAATTGTGTGAGATAGGAAGTAAAAAAACTCTAGAAAAACTTTTTGATTATGGTATATCTTATTATAATGATATAAATGAAATTCCAGAAATAATAGAAAATATAAAAGATTATGATCCATACTTAATTCAGAAACAAGTTTCAGAAAAACACACATTAACTCATAGGATTAAACAAATTTTATCTTATTATGATGTTGATATGCCTTTGATTGAAGAAGATAAGGTTGAATGGACATATGACGATTATTTGAAAAGACATAATAAATGATGAATATTAAATTTTATAGTCAATTTGGTGAAGATAAATTTTTACATAAAAATTATCTAGATTATAGAAAAGGATTCTTTATAGAATTGGGTGCTTCCGATGGTAAACATGGTTCAAATACAAAATTTTTTGAAGATGAATTGAGTTGGAATGGTATATTAATAGAACCAACAAAAGATCAATATGATCAATTAATTATAAATAGGCCAAATTGTTATAATTTTAATTGTGTTGTTTCTGAAATAAATGGTGAAGTTGATTTTATTGGAAATGGGTTTGTTGGTGGAATGTTATCAACCATGAGTGAAAAACACAAATCCAATTTTAATTTATATGAACACAATGGACATGCACCAACTAGAATAAAATCATTACCATTTTATGAAATTACAAAAAATATTAATATAAAAAGAGTCGATTTATTTTCAATTGATGTTGAAGGTGGTGAATTTGATGTTTTAAATACTTTCGATTGGGAAATACCGGTTTATTTGATTCTTATTGAATTAGATGGGAATAATATAGAAAAAGATAATAAATGTAGAAAACTTTTAATTGAAAAAGGATTTGAATTTCAAACTAAAATAGGACCAAAAGAAAAAATGGACTTAAATGAAATTTGGATAAATAAAAATAATGAATTATGAGTAATTTAATTATAGGTGGAACTTCTCAATTATCATATTTTTTCCCAGATGATTATATAAGAATATCATCTAGAAATATTGATATGGATTATTTGAAGAACAACAAATGGGATTCGGTTTACATTACATTCGCTGAACAAAGAACAAACAGGAGTGATGTTGATTGTATTACACCGAATTTTACTATAACTAATAAAATATTGGAAAATATTTATAAAAATAGTAATAGAATAATTGTTTATACTACTTGTGAATTGTGGAATAAATATAAAGGTGAAGTATCATTGGATAATCACCCAAATTGGTATTGGCCAAATAATAATGGATATTGTTTTTCAAAAGAGATTTTAATGAAAACAATAAATGTACACAGAAGTTTTAATGAATGGAAAAATGTAATAATTATTCATCCCTTTAATTTCAATTCAACTTATAGAAGATCAGATTTTTTATTTGGGAAAATATTTGATTCTATTATGAATAAGAAAAAAATAGAAATTGGTGATACTTATTTTTATCGAGATTTAGTTCATACCAAATATGTTGTTGAAAGATCTATGAAAGCAACAAAAGATGAAATGGTTGGTAGTGGTTGTTTATTTCTTGTTAATGATTATATCAGGGAATTATATAAAGCTTTTGACATGAAATATGAAGATTATGTAACTGAAAATCTTGTTACTAAAGCGGTGCATTCCGATAAAGAATATTATAGTAAACAAGATGTATTATATACTTTTGAAATGTTATTAGAAGATACTATTAATGATATTAAACAAAGAATAAAATAATTAATATAATAGTAATGGAAAAAAAGGTAAGAGTTGGTGTAGCAGTTAATGTCGTTAAAAACGGCCATTATCTATTATTAAGAAGAAAAAGTTCTTTGGGAAATGATACTTGGTGTGCACCGGGTGGGAAAATGGAATGGAGTGAAGATATATACGAATGTGCATTGAGAGAATTTAGGGAAGAAGTGGGTGAAAATATTTATATTTCTGATCCTACATTTTTTTGTATAACGAATGATTTTTTCGAAAAAGAACAAGAACATTATATAACCATTAATGTAGTTGCTGATTATATAGGTGGTGAACCGATAATAAATGAACCAGATAAATGTTCTGAAATTGGTTGGTTTCACTTTGATGATGTAGAAGAAATGAATTTATTTATGCCAACAAGAAATTTTTTATCTAATAATTTTACAACTGGTGATAATATTACTAAAATAAAAACAACGAAAAATGAGTGAACTTAAATGGTACGTTATACGTGCAAGTAGTGGGTGGGAAAAGAAAGTAAAAAGATACTTTGAAAATGAAGTTGAAAAGTATGGTTTGAAAGAAAGAATTGCCCAAATAGTAATTCCAACCCATAAAGAATTTTATGTAAAAAACGGTAAAAAAGTTAGTAGAGAAGTTAACTATTTTCCGGGTTATATTCTTATAGAAGCTGATATGTGTGGTGAATTTACTGGTATTCTTAAAACAACACCCGGTGCTATGCATTTCTTGGGAACAGCTAAAGGTGGAAAACCGGAACCATTAAAAGAATCAGAAGTGAAGAGAATACTGGGTAAAATTGATGAATTTAATGAAAAACCGGATCCTTCCAAGAATCCTTATGTTATTGGTGAAAGTGTTATGATTTGTGATGGTCCATTTGCCAATTTTAGTGGGAATATCGAAGAAATCAATGAAGATAAAAAAAGACTAAAAGTTTCCGTTAAAATATTTGGTAGAAAAACACCCGTTGATATAGAATTCGGACAAGTTACGAAAATCTAAAAAAGAATCATATATGTATTGGAAACAACCGGATTTACTATTGATAAAGAAAAAGCATTAAAAAGGTGGAAACCCATTTTAGATTCATTGAATGTTACTGATGAAGATAAAAGATTATGGATGTGTGAGTATGCAGAAATGCAGAAACTAATTGAAGAAGATAAAAGAAATTTTAATTTTCCAATTCAACCCGGAGATGACTTAGTTCCACCACACGAACCGGGTGATCCTTTCGATTCTTCATCTTTAAGTCAAAATTTATTACCAGTTGCAATGAAAATCGCTGCCCAAACAATAGGCATGGATTTAGTTACTGTTAATCCAATGTCATCACCAAAACTTGGTGGTGTTCCAGAATTAAATGAAGAAAAATATTTGAATGAAAGAAGGAAAAAAATCCTAGATGATGTCTTTGATGATAATTCTGATGATTTAAATGATGATATTAAAGAAACTGATTTTAAAAATTTAGATGAAATTAAAAAGGATTTCATGGAAGGAGGAAGTGGATTATTATTTTTCGATTATAAATATGGTAATCCTAAAAATGATGATAAAAGTAAATGATACAACTAGTTAAAGATACAATTGATAATGGTGATATAAAAAATCTGATTTCTTGGTTAGAAAATAATCCTAAACTTACAAAAGGATATAACACGACAGAATTTGAAAGAATATGGTCAAAATATACCGGTGTTAAATATTCGGTTTATGTAAATAGTGGAAGTTCCGCTAATTTAGCGATGGCTTACAGTTTACTTGTTCAAGGTAAACTTCGTAATAAAGTAGTAATAGCACCCGCTGTTTCTTGGGTGACTACTGTTGCACCTTTTATTCAATTGGGTTATGATGTAAAATTGTGTGATTGTGATAAAGATACGTTGGGTTTAGATACAAATCATTTAAAAGAATTGATTGAAAAATATGATCCATCTGTAATCATTTTCGTTAACGTTCTTGGTTTTCCTAATAAAATGGATGAAATTAATGAATTGTGTAAAGATAGAATTTTATTAGAAGATTCTTGTGAAAGTATTGGTTCAACTTATAATGATAAAAGGACTGGTTCATTTGGATTGATGAGTTCTTTCAGTTTTTATTTCGGTCATCATCTATCAACAATAGAAGGTGGTATGATTTGTACTGATGATTTTGATTTATATAATATTTTGAAATCTATTAGAGCACATGGTTGGGATAGAGATTTGGATGAACCATTCAAAACAGAATTGAAAAGTAAATATGATGTTAATGAATTCAAGGATTTATACACATTCTATTATCCGGGTTTTAATTTAAGGTCAACTGATTTACAAGCTTATATTGGATTATTACAAATGGATAAAATAGAAAAAGTTGTATCGGTAAGAAATTCGAATTATAATTTGTATCACGAAAATATAAAAAACGATTATTGGAAAATAAAACCAACAGATAATTCATTTATATCTAACTTCGCTTATCCCATCATAACACCCAAAATAAAAGAATTAGTTCAAGCGTTAAAAGATAATGAAATTGAAACAAGACCTTTGATTTGTGGTTCAATTGTAAATCAACCATTTTGGATTGACAATTTTGGTGATACTATTAATTATCTAGAATTTCAAATGGCCGAAAAAGTTGATAAATTTGGTTTATATTTACCAAATAATCATCAACTCAAAAGAGATGAAATTTTGTTTGTTTGTGATGTTGTTAATAAAGTTTTAAATTAATTATTTCAGAATAAACTTGTTCAACATTTGGTTTACAATTAAAATTAGTATTTAAAACACAAGTCCAAACTGGATGTCTGGTTTTAATATTTCCATGAGTTAAAAAATCAAATTTTGGATCTGTTAAACAAAATAAATCACATTCTCCTCTAATACAATTGTAATTTTCAAATCTTTTACCATTTCTCACCGGTGCGTGAAAATAATGATCACCATACCAACCTAATTGAATAATATATGTATTTGTTGTTCCTGCAAATATGTACATTCCACAATCAAACGAAACAAAACATATACTATTATTGATTATATGCCAAGTTTGTGATAAATTATTCTGTCTTTCATCACCACATAAATCAACACCTAATTTAATGTTCAGATGAAAAAAAGGTCCATTTTTATTATCATCACCTCTGCCGATGGTAACAACTGGTATTCCATTATCATTTAATTTATCAACTAATTCTTGCCATTTTTCTATTTCCCAACTTCTATCAGGTCCAGATGTGTATGGATTTAAACAAACATATTTTTCCGGTAAATCTATTTTATTATAATCATCTGGAAAGTAATCATAATCCATTTCTGTGTCTTTTAAAAATATACCGAAACTTTTTGCACATAATTGTCTCAAATCATAGTAATAATATTCGTTCCAATTATCGAAAATATTATAAATTTCGTAATTTTTTAAAATATCAGAATCATAATTTCCGTGAATGAAAAAATTATCAACATATGGATTATTTTTTAAAAATTCAACATAGTGTGAATAACCAAATATTGTTATTTTTTGTCCAAAAATGTAATGTAGTTTTCTCAATAAAGGTGTTATTGCTATAAAATCACCCAACCCAACTTGATTTACAACATATATTCCAATCATTTCAATACTCCTTTCTTATCCCAAAATTCACCATTTTCTTTTAATTTGTCAAAAGATTCATTATTTATAATAATATTTCTCTTTTTAATATTACCATTGTAATTTATTTCACAACTAATATTATATGTATAATCTCTTTCAAATTTTACTTTATGGAAGAATATATAATTTTTAGTTATTAAATCATCTTTTATTAAAATATCATTCATATTTATTTTTAGATCCCTGTTATCATCAAATGAATTAGAAGAACTAAACCAAACAACAAAATGTTCATTATCGTTTCTCAATGGAAGAATAGTAAAATATTCAATATTTGAAAATAAATTCACTTTGCTTACAGAAAATAAATCTTTTTCCTCTATTTGTTGTAATAATAATTGATCTGATTTTGATTTTAATGTTTGATAAAAGACATTTTCCAAACAATTTGTATTGGAACCCACTTCTCTTGTTAACAAATTATAATCATTTTCATTGGTAACATATTTAAAATTTTCAATAAAGAAATCTATATTTGTTATAAAAAATATTGTTTTATAATGAATCCCTTCATTTGCGTTGGATGTCATGTAAAATGATTTTTTATCAGACTGATTCATTTCATTTACTTTTTTTCTTATAATATTTAAATCATCTTCATGAAATACGATATCAAAATTGGTACAAATAGCTGTTTTGTATCCCAATGATTTAGCATGTAATATTCCATTATAATAATTAATGTAAACAGCTAAAGCGTGTTGTAAATCATTATCGTTTTTATGTAACTTTATAAGAGAATAATAATCTTCTTTATCAAACCAACTCTGTTCATAGTAATCATGTCTTATTAAAGGGTTGTTTTTATCAAATAGGAAGTGTGTGGCAGCATTTTGTAGGTCTGGTGATATTGGACAATGAGTGGATAATATAGTGTCTATATTCAAAGGTTTTAATGATTCTAAAGCTTGTTTGGTTATATCTTCTGAAGTTTTAAAGTTTGGATGAGATGTCATTATGATGACATCTTTCGAAATGATTTTACTTTTATCAATATGTCTCCCTAAAATATTAATTTTACTTTTATCAATATGTCTCCCTAAAATATTTGATATGAACTTAATATTTTTATTATGATTGAGTATATTATTCTCACATATTTTTATAAATTCATAATCGTGACCAACATAATTATACCATACAGCATATTTCGTATAATATTTATCAACAACAATATTTAATGTATCTATTTTTCCTAAAACAATTTCATTTCTAATTGGTAGTTGATGATCTAATCCATCATAATCTATTTTAAAGATAATCATTCCCGTATTTGAATCTAAATTATCAACAATAGTTTGTAAACAATTTTGATATATGACATTATCATCATCTAAATAAATAAGATATTTACCGTTACTTATTTTAGTTAAATAATTTCTTTGGGTGGATCCATAATCATTAGTTTTTTCTGTAAATGAATATTTTATTTTTTCGGAATTATATTCTTTAATTATATTTTCAACTTGATTATCATATCCATCAGAACATATAATCATTTCAAAATTTTGATATGTTTGATTTATTACGGAATCAATTGCGATTTTTAATTCATCATATCTTTCATATGTTGGTGTTAAAATACTGAATAAAGGAATATCATAAAAATCTTTATCTTTTTCGATTCTAAAAGTATTATAATTTATTTGTTCATAATTTTTATTTAAAAGATATGAAATTAAAAGTTTTGATTTATCAGAATAATTATTTAAAATAATATATTTGTAATATTCGATTATTCCATTTGGATCTTTAATATAATTAATAACTTGATGGTAGGGAATTTTTTTTTCATTTTTCATGAAATATTCTAAAAAATCTAATTGTTGAATTTTTAATTGTTCTGGATCACCAATATAATTTTTACAATCAAAAACAATTTTATTATCAATAACATTTATAGATGAATTATATCTTTTCATATAATCTTTTAATGGTAATATACTATATTTATTATAGTGTTCACCGGCACGATGTTCAAGATTCCAATCACTCAATCTTTCATATTTAGATTTAGATTTATCTGTTAAATATTTATATGATAACCATTTATATTGTAATAATTTTATATCATATTGTTCCCCAAATTTAACTTCACCTTTTGGATCACATCTATGACAACCCATACGATAATTTATATCAACAACTTTTGGATTGAAAATCATATTTTTATTAAGATATTCAGGATCTTTTATTCCATTTTTTATTAAATTTGGTAAATAATTTCCTTTTTCAAATTTCGGAAAATTTATAGAAATCATATCGAACCCTTCTATTAAAGGTATTGTTATATTTTTATTTTTATAATCTTCAAGTTTTTCTGTTAAATTTGGATGATATATAAATTCATCCATGTCACAAACGATCATCCAATCATAATCATCTTTATATTTTTTCCATCCATTATTTTGAACATCTATCCCCCATCTAGTATCACATTTATCATGATATTGTTCAATCATTTCAGCAATAGGACATTTTTTTATTAGTTCTTTTGTACCATCATTTGAACCACCATCATAAAAAATGATTTTATCGACTTTGATAAAATTGACATAATAATCTAACCAAAATGGCATTATATCAACTTCATTATAACACATTGTCATTACACAAATTTTCATATTAATTCATTTATTTTATTTAAATATTTATTTATATCGTTTGTTAAAAATAATTTTTCATCATCTATATTTTTACTAGAAATATAATTATTATTATCATTCAAATCCCACAAAGTTCTAAACCCATAGGTTTTTTTAGAAAATGACATTGTTATAAGCGGAGCTCCTCCCATTCCCAAAAAAATAGAAAAATTAGATTTATTAATTAAATAACAATCACGCAAAAAATCGTTAATATTATTTTCATGAAGTAAATCTTCCTTTGTATTATCAATGATATTTTCTTTATTTATATTATTGATAATATCTTCATATAATAAAAAAGTTTTAATATCACTAGGCTCTTCTAAATATTCTTTATTCATAGGTATTTTTCTTTCACCCATCAACAAAAGCTTATATTTATAAGATAATTTATTTAATAAATTATAAAATTTATCTTTATATGATAAATAATAATCATATTTTTCCAATCTTACTTTAGTATTCAAAACAAAGAATGGAAAATTTAATTCTTTATCTTTTATGAAGATTTTTTCACATTTGAAATCTTTTATAATATGTTCAAGATTACATGGTCTAAAATTATATTCATGCCACAAATTTACCTGTAAAATTCCAGTACCTATATACTCACTATAATCATTATTAACATTAAATTCATATAATATGATTTTAGGATCATTAAATATGATTTCAGATATGTCTTTAGTGAATTTCTTTATCGATTGTGAATCATTTCTCCAAATTTTTATTATATCATAGTTTAATACAATATGAAATTTTTCATATTCATTATAATGTAATTTTATATACGATAAACATATTAATAGATCTCCTATTCCAAGATTGGGATTTAATTTTAGAATCATTTACTTTGATTGATTTTTGATTTTAATATATCAGTTATTTTATTAATTTGTGATTTATTAAGTTCTGGATAACTAGGTAAAATTAAACTAGTTTCATATATTAATTTAGTATTTAATATATCACAAATTTCATTTTTGTAATGTTTATGATATGTTATTGGTGGAAACATTCTTCTAGTTTCAATACCGTTTTCATATAATTCTAATTCTAATTCACGAAGTTTAATTAAATTAAAATTTTTAAATCTGATCCCAAACATCCAATTAGATGTTTCTGTATTGTAATCGGTATTTTGTATAATTATATTTTCTTCATCTTTTAATAATTTTTTATACATATCAAATACAAATTGTTTCATTTGTATTATTTCATCTATATGTAATAATTGACCATATAGAATAGCGGCTTGAACATTTGTCATTCTATAATTGTATCCTAATTTATCAAATATAAATTTTTCATTTGTATATCCTTGACATCTAGTTGAATTTAAATAATCAAATAAATTATCATCTGAAAACATAACAGCACCACCTTCACCGGATGTTATATTTTTATTTCCAAAAAATGATACTGTTGATATATAAGATTCAGTTCCAGTATATTTATTGTTATATTTGCCTAAAAATCCTTCACAATTATCTTCAATAAAAATATTATTTGGATATTTATTTTTCAAATAAGGAACATTAATAATTGAATTAATATTTGATACAATAAGAATATTGTTATTTTCTGGATTATTTTCTAAAAATTTATCATAGTCACCACACCATGTATCTAAATTTGAATCTATAACTTCAAAATCATAAATTGGATTCATTTTAAATGCATTCCATGCAGCAATATAAACATTATTAGGAACAACAATTTTTGTAATTTTAAATTTATAATTTAACCCGATTGCCATTAAATGTCCTGCCGTTGTGCCGTTATTGGTTAATAAAACATATTTATATCCGAATAATTCTTTTAATTTATCTGTGGTTTTATTAATGTATTCTCCACTACTAGATATCCACGATGAATCTATTGCGTCATGAACATATTTTGTAACATGATTTGGTAGATAAGGTTTATATACTGGTATCATATTTAAAATTTATCTTTTTCATATTGATATATCAAATTTCCATTCCAATACCATTCATTTTGAAAATAAAATTTAACTTTTTCAATATCTATTTTTTTATTATATTTAGAACAATATGCATTATTATAATGAAAAAAATCAAATCTATAACCAATAGTCTTTAATATTTCCTTTTTTTCTTCCCATTCATATCCAACCTCTATACAAATTACATCTGGTAAAACATTACTATCAATCATATCTTTCAATACATATTTTTCGGCACCTTCTATATCTAAAGATAACAAGTCAATTTTTTCTATAGAATAATCTAATAATAATCTTTTCCATGATATAGCTTTTACTTTATCTTCTTTTATCTCTGCATTATAAGATTTTAATTCATTTATATGTTTATCTGAATGTTCTAAAGAACTATTACCGGGATGAGATGTTACATAAAAAATCATTTCATAGAATTAGGTCTATTTTCAATCAATTTACAATATGCTTCTTTTTGTGCCTCAATATTAATGCCGTTCCAGTTTTTTATTTTTTCAAAATTAATACATGTTGACTCAGATACACCATCCCATGCACCACATTCAATAAAAAATCCATTATTTATTTCAGAGAAATAAACATTATTTAAAATTTCAAACACACTATACATAATTTTTTAATTTATTTTTAAAATACCTTCTAAAGAGTTATTTTTATCTCATTAAATTTAATTTTTTTATAATTTTCTATATCATCTATTTCAAAGTTTTTAAAATTCATTAGTATGTTTTATGTTTTCTTTGAATAAATTTTCCATTATCTAAATTTTCACCAGATAATCTAGAATCTATCATTTCTATAATTTTTTCATCAATTTCATCTATTAGCTGATTTCGTTGAATATTTAAATCACAAGCTTTCTTAATCGCCTGCCATAATAATTCTGCACCTTGTTCAGAATTAAAATATTTTTCTTTATATTCATCAAATGTCATTTTTCTTATTTCATAAAGAATTTCTTGATTATTCCACATTTTTAAATCTACTGTATTTAATTTATCTATTATTCCACCTAATGTATCCATAAATTATTTTATTTTATTTTATTTTTTTGAATGGTATTCCAACATAAACACCGTTCTCTTCATTTATTGATTTATTTACAACAGCACCACCACCAATAATAGAATTATCAACAATATTTAATCTTTCTAATATTTGACACCCAGTTCCAAATAAACAACAATTACCAATATTTAAAAATCCAGATATATTTGTTGTTGGATTAAATATATTGTAATTACCTATTTTAGTATCGTGACCAATTGTTGAATTTAAATTAAAAATATTAAAATCACCAATTTCTATATCAGTTGTAAATATATTTCCGGCACTAATAATATTACCTTTACCAATTTTTATATTTTCAAAATCACCAATTACATTGGGATGTATTATATTTGGAAAAATTAAATTTTTATTTTGAATGTATTTTTCTGATAATTCTTTAATTATTTTTGGATTTCCAATACCAAAAACAACATTCAATTCAAATTTAACATTTAATAACCATTCATCATTACCGATAACTGTTTTGTCTTGTATTGTTTTTTTTTCAAAATCTATATAACCCAAGAAATTTATTTTTTTTTGATATACTTGTTTTAAAAGAAATCTCATTTCTTTGGCAAGTCCCCCACCACCAATTATAACAAATTTTTTCATTTTTTCCATTTTAATTATATTATTTTTTAATTATATAAACTTAATTTCAAGTTGTTTTATTTAAAACAATCAATCAAATTTTAATTATATAGAAAAAAAACATAGTCCAAATGATAGGTGAATCAATAGAAAGTGTCATTAAAAATGTTGTTACTGAAACATTAAATAAATCGAAAGTGGTTGAAATGCCAGAAGATATTATCGAAACTGATAATATAGGTGAAGTTATCGAAAAATTATCAATTCTGCATTGCCGCATGTGGTATCTCGAAGATGCTATAGGACAATCCAAATCCGATACGGAAATTGCAGATCTTAAACGTAAAATTGATATTTGTTTTAAAGTTAAAAGACCAAGATATGTTGAAGCTATTAATAAAATGATTGACAAGTCAATAAAAGATGGAAAATCTCTTCAAGAAGATTCCGTTAAACTATATAAGGGATTCGATGACCAAAAATAATAAAACAATTCAATAATTACAACATACATATTAAAAAATAATTAAACTTAAATGGATATAATAACAATTTTTCAAGAATTGCCAGATATTACCACAATACAGGTTAATAATAAATATTTGGTTGTGAATAAGTCGGATAGACCAAAAATATCAAAAACTGGGAGTATTAAAAAATCAAAAATTAGAAGAATCGAAGAAATTTTTCTGATGAAAGAAACGAATACATCTTTTCTTATTTCTTTTACGAATTTTGGAGATGGTTTTG
>Ga0247841_10003820_pt1 | contig 27074 bp, 34 predicted proteins | sample LaCruzMarch2015__2_FD_192410 | JGI IMG/M metagenome (GOLD analysis project Ga0247841, IMG submission 192410) | Freshwater microbial communities from meromictic Lake La Cruz, Castile-La Mancha, Spain - LaCruzMarch2015_18m | ecosystem: Environmental > Aquatic > Freshwater > Lake | place: Spain... | reverse complement strand
CATCGTCTTGCACTTCCCCATTGTAACCGGATACCACACGACCATCCTCAGGCCACACCCACCCCCATGAGTCCAACAACAGACCATCTGAGCGTCAGAGGACTCTGCCCCGAGATAGAGGTCCTTGTTCTTGCAACACGGACACGGCTTGACCACTGGCTTCTTACCGCTCATGGATGACCTCCCGCTTCACGACGAACCGAACCGCAAAATCGGACATCTGCTTCAGTGCAGATTTCCTCATCGAACTCGGAGCGGCCGCATAGGCATGAGCCAATGTGGCAAATTCGACCGACTGACTGAGAGCAGCCCGAGCATCCTCAATGAAGTCCGACCGGCTCCGAACTTCATCAATCCACTGTTTCATCTCTCGATCTTTCACTTCTTACTCTCCACTGCCAGCATATGAGCCTTCGCCTCGATAGCCCTTTCAGTCCATTCCGACGACAAGAGTCTCAGGGTGAAACAGTCCCGCAAGACCCCAAACTTATCGAAGACCTTGATGATGTTCTCATCTTCCGTCACGTACCCGAGATATTCCACTCCCGCATCGAAGAGATCCTCAAGCCCAACCACATCCTTGAAGATGACATACCGCTCGACCTGTGCATTCCGAAGCACCATCACCAACTCTTCTGGTGTAACCTGCATCTCCGTAGGGACTTCCAGATACTTGACAACTGACACCGGCAACCTTTCAAGATTGACTCTGATCCATCCCCGACGCTTGATCTTGATCTTGATCTGATCCCTGATCTTGCGTTCCGCCAGACCCTTTAGAGGGAAATACGATGGTTGTCCAAGAGCAATCAGCCTCCCATCTGACCTTATCCGCTTCCCAATGGCAATATAGCCGTCTGCATTCGATGCCACCTTGAGAGAGGCGATGTAGTACTCGTCTCCCTTTACGTTATGGAGTGCGATGTTCACAGACTAACATTACCGAAACAGAACACGGATACGGACATCAATCTGTCACCCTGACGCCCGTTCCGAGATTCGCTGGCGCACCCTTCGGATACTGTGCCGCCGACCAGCGTTCAACCGACATCTTCTCCTCGACAACACGATAGGTCTCTGCCATCCCCAGATCGGCCGCCTTCGCCACATACTTCTTCGCTGCCTTGTCCCACACCGTGTCGAACATGATCCCCACACAGGGCCACGATGCCTCCAGCACGGTGACATGCCCCTTCTTGTCAATCTGGATCGTGCGGCTGAACCCGTTGTCGTAACTGACCTTCCACTTGCCCACAACGTCGGCAAACGAACCACTGGCTGACAGCGGAGTCACGCCTGCCGGTGGTGGCGCTTTGGAGGAACTCGACTCCGTGGCCCGCCGATAAGTATACCCATCCGTCCATGTGATCGTGTCCGTCACCTTATCGTAGGTTCCTATCCTCGTTTGACCGTTCTTGCACGTTCTCCTGATCTTCGTCCTCTCCATATCTGTAAAGCTGTAAAAACCGCTCCAATCGTCCAATCCCACCACCACAAACCGGCCGTCTCTGTAAACCTCCGCATCAGTTCCTACCCCAACATCTGGAGTTCCATCGGGCCTGTAAAGATGCCACTTCCCGACAACCGACTTCACTTCATCTGGCTTCACGGGATCGACAACCCTCACTTCGAGATTAGCCTTCACTTCCGGCAACCCAGTCTCCAATTCGGCCAGAATGAACTCCGTTGCCTTCTTCTCGTCTCCGACAGCCTTTGCCTCGGCCATCTTGTCCCTCGCCATCAGGTCCTTCACCAGGTTGCCGAGAGCAGCGACATACCGCTTCAAGAGATCAGCATTCCGTCGTGCTGCCTCCGTCTCAACCGCTGCCACCTGCTTCTGATACGCATCGACGGCATCGGAAATGAGTATGCCGGGGTTGTTGGTCAACACAGTCTTGTCAGTCTGGAACCGCTTCAACTCGTGGTCGACGACCGTGTAGCCGTCGATGTCGCCCTTCTGCTTGTGCGCCGCCTGAACGGCTATGAGATTCTTGGCGTACTGAATTTGTGCGTCGTCCCTCTGCCTGCGGGTGTCAGCGGCGATCTTGGCTACGGCATTGCTGTATGCGGTCTTCAGGGATTCCAGGGGAGCGACTGGTGTGGTCTGCCCAATCGCCATCGAGGCGAGGGCAAGGCAGGCAATGATGGTCAGCACGGTGGTTCTTGACGTTGAGATCGGATTCACTGCTATGCCCCCACGGTGGTTAACGTCGTCTTGAGAATGGCGGCACACCTCGTTGCCCCAGACAGTCCCGCCTTCACCCGCTTGCGAAGAACAATGTAGCCGTCCGCATTCGCCGCCATCTTGAGCGAAGCGATGTAGCACTCATCTCCCTTGACGTTGTGTAATGCGATGTTCACCGGTTTGCCTCACGGAACAACAACCCGCTCCCCATCCATGAATGACTTCTTGAGACGCTTCAGAAGGCCGGCCCCCACGGTGTATTCTATCGTGAGCGTCTTGCGCTGATTCGGCACCGGGTCATATCCCAAGACCACATTATCGTCCGGAAGGTCCAACGTGTCCGGTCCAGCCAGTTCCTTGACCCGATCCGTCACATCACGCATCTTCCCCGGTACACCAAAGGTCGCCTTGACAATCGTGAGTGTGCCTTTCTGATGTCCCTTGGGGTTCGCCTGCGTGTCCGACCCATTCATTGCCCCCGTAATCTCGACAACAACAGGCTCTTTCTCCGAACCTTCCTTGTGAACGATATTTGTGCTGATGCCATCCGTGTAATCCATCTTGAACACCTTTGCCTTGTACGGAGCCACATCGCCAAAGATTTTGTTGAGACTCGCTGGTATCTCCAATCGGTTGTTGCGGACCATCAGCCTCACTTTTTCCGTGAAGTCCAGACCATTCTCAGGCGTCCCAAAGGTCGCCTTGACAATCGTCAGCCTGGGGAGTGCTGCCTGTTTCACTTCCGCTTTCGGCAATCCCGTCTCAATCTCCGCCAACAGGAACTCAGCAGCCTTCCTCTCGTTTCCAGCCGCCTTGGCGTCAGCGGTTCGATCTTGTGCCATCAGACTCTTCACCAATCCGTCCAGCGCCTGAACGTACCGCTTCAGCAGATCAACCGTTCGACGGGACGAGTCGGATTCGACGGCGGCCATCTGCTTCTGGTACGCAGAGACAACATTGGCAATCACTGACACGAAAGTGTTTGTCAGAGCCTCCTTCTCCGCCTGGAATCGCTTCAACTCCTGGTCGACGACCGTGTAGCCGTCGATATCGCCCTTCTGCTTGAGCGACGCCAGGACGATCCCGAGATTCTTGCCATACTGTGTCAAGGCGTCGTCCTTAATCTTCTGGTTGTCGGCAGAGATCTTGGCAACAGCATTGCTGTATGCGGTCTTCAGTTCTCCGAGAGATGCCGCCCCTACGACCTGCGTCACCATCACCATCAACCCGATCATCCACCTCATCGCCTTCATTTTACCACCTCCTTGATCGTCACGATCTGTAGCCGAGACACGCCTATACCCCCTCTGCCTCCAAAAAGATACATCTTGGCATCAGCGACAGTCGGTTTATACCCGCTCCTGGCGATCCAAACCCCCTCTTTCAGCAGGATCGTACTGCGCTCGTGTTCCGAGCCAAACAACTTCCTGGCCTCTACCTCATTTCGGCCAAACTGATCGCTACGATTCGTCTTCATACCCATACATTACCGAAAAGTCGTACGGATACGGAGCAATCAGCCCGGTTCCTCGACAGAAACCGTCTCCTGAACCCCTGGCATCTTCGAGACGAGTTCCAGAGCGTGATCCGGCCCGTTCGCCCAGACCTCCTTGATCTTCCGGCTCCCGTCCGAGTCCAGATAGACCACCTGTTCCAGGCCCCAAGGACGCCCCTTGATCCACGCCATCACCGACCCCGGAACAGCCTCGGGATTCGGCAGTTCGTCCAAATTCGGATGAAACAGCATCACGTAGGACCAAACCAACATAAGAGCGTGTGCCTGCGGCTCAGGAAAGAGTGCTGGTTGCCCGCAATGTGGCCATCCATTGTTGGTCCCTACCCACCCATTGTCGTCCATGTACAGCAAGGCGTACCCCTCTGGAACCTTGGGATCTTGCTCGTGCGTGACCAAATGCATGTGTTTGCCACTCATCGCCGTCTCCAGAAAAGGCTACCCCGGCAGGGCACTGATTCAAAATGTCCTCTGCCGGGGGTCATAGCCCGAAGTCATTTTCGGTCGTACAGATCGACGACCCGCTGTAATGCCTCACGCCTTGCACGAGATGTCATGTAGGCGTTGAAATCCTTGGCTTTCTCCGTCGTGCTCATTTCGATCTCCAAGTCATCGATCTCACACTTGGCAAACCTCAGCAACGCCTTCTGTGTGTTGTTCAAGTTCATCGAATCCCCCCGCTGACCTTCCGCTCAGCCTTCACTCCCTCGTAGAAAGCCGCCGACGCCTCGTCTCTCTGCTCAGAAGTCATGTCCGTCCACTTTGGCTCATCGCCGACCTTGATGTAGTACCAAGCGATGCTGGACCGATCCTCGCCATTCATCACGCTACGACCGTTGGCGAACGCCTCGGCTCCGAACTGCCGTGCCGCCATCTTCCCAGGTGCCTTCCGTGAGTCTTCCATGATGCCCATTGCCATTCTCCTCTTACACCCATACATTACCAATCCGGCCACCAAATACGGACAAAAAGTTGAGGCCGGCCCCTCCCAGGACCGGCCCCGATATCTTCATTGTCGCCCTTGACACGAAACAGCGTCTTCTTCGAGCAGACCCTCTTGAGCCGCTTGATGGTCTCGAAATCATCCACCAGACCCGCCACGAACAGCCCGAGCGTCAGTTCCGACTCCCCCAGTTTGCCGCCCAGATCGATCTTCTTTCCTTCGAGGAACTCCATCAGTTTCGCTTCCTCGGGCGTGCAACGCATGGTCATGGGCTTGCCGTTGTGGTCGGTCGTCTGAACCTCAACCCGAGGAGCGTTACGATCCACCCACTCGACCAATTCCTCGCCGCCGCTACCCTCGTTGATGACCAGGGCGACCTTCACCCCATCCCGATACAACGTCGCATTGTAGCCCGGACAGTCACTTCCCATGAATCCCTTCACCGCTTTTACTTCGTACTTCATGATGATCTCCTTACACCATGACATTACCGAAAAACGGTCAAGATACGGAGCCTTTGTAGAGATTCGGACTGGCCCCCTCATTCGCCACCGGAGCCTCCCCAGATCGCCTCCAAATCAGCCTCTTGCCCTGAGACGTGAGCACCCAACCCTCCAGAATGACATTCCCGGCGTGAATGTCATCATGACAGGAAGCGCAGATATAGCACCGATTCCACTTCCGGTTCTTGTCTGGATGATTCCGGCCGTGAATATGATGCTCAACCAGCAACCGCCTCTTCTCGCAAACCGGGCAGATCAGAGACCCCAGACCTTGCCGCCTCTCGTTGTGTTTTGAGACTCACGACTTTGGCTCATAGATGATCGTGCAATGCGATTCCACAGGCGGATTTGGCACCTGCAACAGCCGGAAGAATGACGGACTTGCCCCTGGCTTCCACAAGTAGTCCTCCACGCCTAGTTCCACCAACCGACGATGAATGTTCTCATCCTGGATCATAGACACATACCGTACCAACCTCTGAATCTCCCGATTCCGAGCCTGATGCGTGTTCCCCGTTCCGTCCATATTTCGATACTGGACATAGCCCATCCTGGGAACCAAAACCATGCGAGTCGACAGAAATGTCCGAACAACCAATTCATAATCATCCACCACATGCATCAGATCCCGATGTCCGCCGATCTCATCGTAGACTGACTTCCTCCAGGCCCGAATGTGATTGGGTGACGCCACAATGTGTCGGATGGTCTTGGGATTGATCCTGGGAGAGTTGACCACCATGTACTTGACGCCGCCATGAGTCTCTTCCCGATAGGACCCATATCCCATTCCCCAACCCGGCTGATAAATCCAGGGAGAACCATCCTCAAAGCACTCTGCGAAGTCCGTATAGACGAATCCTGCTTCCGGATGAGCCTGGAAAGCCTCTACGACCCACTGTAGCGCCTTGGGAGTCAACTCGTCATCGTGATCCAACTCCACCAGGAAACGCCCTCTGGCGACCCCACAGGCCGTCCTCTTGACCGTCCCAATGCGACCTGATGGCCGACTCTCCTTGTAGACTCTGATTCGATAGTCCTGTTCCGCTATTGCCGAGAGTCTCTTGAAGGTCTCGCCGTCGTCATCCGAGTCATCCACAATGACCCATTCCCAATCTGCATAGGTCTGAGATAACAGGGATCGCAGAGGCTTCTCGATCTTGTCTCCCGAACGAAATGCCGGGGTGAACACGGAAACCAGGGGACGATCACACGTCTGAAAGACAGCGTTATGAAAGAAGCAGTTGAAGACCAGACTTCCCTTTTCTTCCAGATCCCGAGGATTGTCGAAATGAATCCACATGCGGCGAATGAACTCTGGAGCACGATTCAGATTCTGGAACTTGGACATCTCTCCAAATGAGACGACAGCAGAAGGTCGATCCTTGGCCAGTACCGTACCCAGATTACTGTCATCCGCATAGCAACGAACATCCATATCCCTTGTTTCAAAATCCGGACAAAGAGATGAAACAAGTTTTACGCCTTGAGCGCCAAACACACAAATCACCGGAAGACTTGCCATACCTACCACCTTCTCAATCCCATCCTCATCCGATCACCGAAGGATTGCATCCCTGCCCACTTGTCATCCTCATGATACTCCTCCCCCATCAAATACTTCCGGATCACCCCCTGATTCAAACGAATGTGTCCATTCTCGCTTTGTGGATGGCAATTCGGACAATGTGGGCATTCCTCAAGAATCCGAGGAACTTTCATTCCCTCTGCCATTGAATACGATAGCGACTGATTCCCAATAAACAATTTGCTCCCTCGAATCATCCCCGCAAGTTCCGTCCAGGTCTTTGGCATCTCCCAGGGAAGATCACACTTCACTTCTGACTGAAATGCCTGGTGCTCCTGCTTTGTTCCCACAAAGACTGCCCGACTGATCCACGGCAACAATTCATTCCACGGGAAAGAGAAGGCATGATACCGAGCAGTCCGAGATACCACAATTTCCGCCCGATGAATCACGGGAATTTCACCCACTTCAATCCAAGGCTCCCTCAGATCATATTCCACGTTAAAACTATTCAAATGAGCAACCGTCAGGAGATTGATTGACACGTTCTGTTTTCTAAACAGATCCAGATCATAGTCTACAGCACTCCCAGCCCAATCCTCGACATCCTCGATGTACGATTGTGTCCGCAGAAATTCCTGGATGCTCAACATCTCAACATCATTTACCGGGAAATGAAACCAATGATCCTTACTCCGATTGACACGCAAGATCCCACCGCCCAATGCGATTACAGCAGGGAGCGAATAAATCAGATCTCCTCTGGCACCTGAATGTTTGAACGTCTTGGTCATGGAATCTGTCTCCCAGTGACCCCCCGGAACTTTCTGATGCCAATCGGCAACTTCTCGACCTTCCTGATATTTCCTGTCCCATAGATGTCCTTGATCCCTGCCTCGACCATTGTGCCGGACATGAATGTGACGACTTTGGCGTTCTGCCTAATTGACTCCCCGATAGATCCCGAACGAGCCAGAATCTCATTCAAGAAGGCCGTCCGATAGAACCCGGTCCAGTCTGTCGAATCCGACTGAAGCCGAACCACATCTGGGTTCAGGCCAATATCAATGTTCGCAGAGTCCTTGAGGAAAGAACGCTCCGCCTCACAGGTGTCATGAATGAGCAACCAGTAAGGAAGACTCTGATTCGCTCCAGTCAAACCTCCAAATCCCTTGCCGTCCGGCGAGGTATATACGACTTTTGCCCCTTCCATCTCTGCCGTCATTTCTCCCTGATATCCTCCCACGACCGCTACAACCTTCGTCATGTCGAACTTTGCCTTGCGAATGGAGTCGAGCAGAAGTGGGAGTGTGTGCTTGGCATAGTTCACATGACTGGAAATACAGATCCCGAAGGCATCCGTCTTCATAACGACCTTCTCGTGCAATACGATCCGATCAAACCCGTGCCGAGAGATAGTCTGCGCTGATGTACCCACCGCAAATACGCCGCCATTCCGAGTTTCAAGCCCCGAGAACTCGCAGAAAAGACCCTGCTTGTCATTGAGTCTCAGTACCCCATCCACAACCTCAAAATGCCCCCGGTCAATATCCCCTCCACCACGAACCTGTGTCGTCCAGAATCTCTTGAAGAATGCTTCATTCCGGTGATTCTCGGAGAGAACGAAGGTCCCTCCATCCATATCCCGGATTGTCTGGTCACTGAATGGCAATGTGAAGTTCATGGTCTATCCTCCTTACACCCGAAACTTGGATTATACATCCAATCGGGATTGATGACATAGAGAAACAGCGTCTCAACCGTGAGGTGGCGCAGATACTCCCATCACCAGTTGATTCGCCATCTGATAACTCTCGTGCGTGCCTGCGTCCGTCCACCAGCCATCCAGATGGACGAAACTCAGCAGTCTTGATTTCACGTAGCAGTTATTGACATCCGTGATCTCCAATTCGCCCCGCCGACTTGGTTTGCACTTCCGAATAATCTGGAAGACCCTGTGATCATAGAAGTAGATGCCGGTCACAGCATGGTTGCTCTCCGGGTTCTTCGGCTTCTCCTCGATCTTCGTGATCCTCATCCTCCGAGGAACACTTGTTGTGTCAACATCAGTAGTTGCCACGCCGAACCGTTGAGGATCATTGACATCCTTTAATACAACCATAGCACCGCAGAAACCCTGCAATGCATACTCCTCGACCAACGGACTCATGCTTGACTCGAAGATATTGTCCCCCAGAAGGACGCACATCGGCTCACCATGACTGACAAACCCTTCCGCCAAAGCAAGTGCCTGGGCAATCCCTCCCGCCGCCTCCTGCACTCGATATGTGACCCGACACCCAAAGTCCTTCCCACTCCCAAGAAACTCCGCTATACCACCGAGATGCTCACCTCCTGTGACCACCAGAATGTCTTCCAATCGTGCATCAACCATCTTCTCGACGCAGTGCTGAAGCATCGGCTTTCCACCCACCGGTAGTAAATGCTTATTGACAGCACGAGTAAGAGGAAGTAATCGAGTTCCTTGTCCCCCGGCTAAGATAACTCCTTTCACGCTGCCCTCCTTAGTGATTGATATGTGTCATACTTCCTGTTCATCCGATACCCTCCGTCCGCATACAACAACTCCATAATGCGAGGCACCTGCTTATTCCCAACATACCTCAACATAAAATGATTCCGACTACGCTTCTGTCTGTAAAGTTTGGTCCTACCAAGTCCAAGAAGTCCAATCAATCGAGACTGAACCCTTCGCATCAACTCCTTAGTCCCAACTATCTGAAACACCATTTGACCCGTGGAATACCGTGTGATCGTCCCATCTGCCTCGAAAAGTCCTCTGATGAACGCACGATGAATAACATTCGGGCAACCCTCAAGAATAGACGGGTAAGTTTCCCTCTGACTCTTTCTCGGATGAACACCGATCTCAATGAGCCAGTTTGCCAGACTTTTTCTCCGAATACTCAAGGACGCCCTCCGATACCACTTCCCAGTCTTCTTTAGAAATACAACTCCACTCTTGATCGGTCCTCCAAATCCGAATACCTCCCTCACTTTGTGAAGAACATCTGCATCCCTCTCGGATAAAAGAATCTCCAACCCCTCAGTCCTGACATTCCCATCCCCCACTACCCATCCAAGAACCCAGGCCAAATCTTCATCCATTCTCTGCGTCCTAGAATCATCAAACGCATATTTGACCCTCGATCCGGCGATCTTCCAAGTCCGATCTTTCCTCTCAATTCCCAGTTTCCTCATCCAATAGGAAATCATCCCTTGAGAAATGCCCATTTGAACGGCAATCTCCGACTGCGACATCCCCCTGTTGTGATACAGGTCATAAATATTTTCTTTGTTCATAACGATCCCTCCTACCTCTAGGAGAAATATCAAAGAATTATTGCTTATTGACTGCCTTGGTCAGCGGCAACAATCGAGTCCCATTCCCACCCGCCAGAATCACGCCCTTCATATGACCTCCTATGCCCAATTCTTACAGAATAGGCTTCCATGAGTTTCCAAAAACACCCTGGCCGTACGATACAACATATCCATCTTGACCTGAGCCACACGCTCCTCCTGGTCAAACCTGAAGACATGGGAGTTTCCAGGATTCAACATCCACTCGGCTCCGTTCTCATTGTACACCCGTCGCCTGGCTTTAGAGAAATACGCAACCTGACCAACGTTCAGTCCCCGGCTTTCCCTCGAAGCACCGACATGATGATACATCATATCCCCAAAAATCAAAGACTCGTGACGATTCACCTCCGGATCGAAGTCGTCATCCGGCAAAGGCCCCCTGGTTGGCTTCCATCCCACCATCCTCATCCCGGCTTCGTGCGCCTTGAGACAGAACCCATGATTGGTGTCATCACCATCCATATCTGCAAATTTCCAACCCCGATCACGCATCAGGCTCGTACGAATGAGTTGACAGGCTGGCTGCGTGTTGTTCCAGCAGTGATGATTCCGAATCCGCCACTCCAGGGTGTTCTTCTCGACTGTTTCAGGAGCCGGAATCCACGGCCACAGAATCCCGGAAGCCGCTACATCGTCCGCCTGCATGTCAATCAACGCCTTCAACCAGCCATCAGCCACCGGGAAACAATCCGAGTCCAGAGTCAGGAAGAACTCGGTATCCACCAGTTCCATTGCCCGATCCAGCAACATCCCGTGCTGTCCGCTCCCCGTCTTGGGTGTCCCAACATCAAGACAGACCACCTCATTCCCATCCTCCCAATCCTCAACGTACCTCGTTGCCAATTCGTCCTTCACGTCCGTAATGATACGAAGATGATATGGAATCCCAGGATCATGACGAACCAGCGACCGCAAAGCCACCCGTAACATATTCTCCGCACCAGATACAAAGACCATGTGAATCGTTACCATCTGACCCTCTTCTCATTCCAAACCAGGATACATCCTGTTGGGACACGACTCCAAAGCACAGATTCAAGCAGTCGTCTCCGAGATAGGTTTGGATACCACCCTTCTCGTATCGCCTCCAGATGAACCATTAACAGGGATGTTGGAGCCTTCTTGATCCACTCCTTGAAAACCTCTGTTCTAGTCATCATGTCTTGCTCATCGTCTTCGCACCAAACAAACGATCCATCTTCTCTGCCGCAACCGCTTCTTCCCGGTCGAACTTGAACCGATATGAGAACTCGTCAGAGAGTAGAAATTCCGCTTCCCGGCGCATTGTCAACTCAGTCCCAACCCATCCATAGGCTTCCGCCATCAATGGCTTATCCCCACCCGTGGCAATCCGTGTGAATCCACCATGATGATACACCGCATCTCCGAAGATCAGGCAGACATAGCGATTGAATTCCGGGTCAGACCCGTCCTTGGGCTTGGCACACCGAGTCACCTTGTACCCGTCCACCTTCCATCCTCGTTTCCTGGCCTCTAGCGGGATCAACAGGCCCGTGTCATCACCCCCTGCAAATGTGACGCCTAACTCCTTCAAGTCCTCTACACGGATCATCTGGCAGGCAACGTGAGTGGTTTCCCAGCAATGTTGTGATCGTACCCGCCATTCGATCTTCTTGTGATCCATATCGGCCGGCGGCGGAGACCAGGGATGGAGGATACCCGCAACCCTGGCCCCATTATCCATCATCCCTTCCAAATCATCCAGCCAGCCGTCCGCAACCGGGAAACAGTCAGAATCCATCGTCAGCAGAAACTCTGTAGTAACCGGATTGGATGCTAGAAAGGCGTCCAACATCGCCCCGTGAATCCTCGCCGGTGAGACTGCTGATAACCGAACTTCTGTCACCGATGTCGGCTCGTTCGCCGCCTTCACCATATCCCGGACATTGTGAGTCGGTATTAGAACTTCCAATGCCTCACAAGTAGACGGATCGTCCGCCGTTACAACGACGATCTTGAAATCAGACTTGGTGTAGGCAAACACCGAAGCCAACCATATTTTCAACATCTCCTTCGTGCCAGCCTTGTAACAGACCGCAATTGTCACCCTGGGATCGCTCATGGCCTTCTCCGTTCCTTCCTGATGGTGTGCTTGTCCAACCAATCCTTCTCCATCGCTTCCTTCCACCTACGCCCCAGAATCGACAGATCAAATCCGGCAGGTTCCAACCCAAGATGTCTTCCAACTCGTTGCGCCATCTCTGCATCCATCTGATCCTGATGTACCCAGGTCGCCCCTTCTGAAAGCAATCGAGGAAGATGAGAAATACACTCATTATAGACCGTATCTGGTTCTTTCTGGCATCTTTCCGAGACCATATCCCGACGATTCTGCCAGCCACCAATCTGAGATCTTCGTTCTCTCAGACAAACGACAATCTTGGCAGGGCGAATAGCCCGTGCGAACATCCAGTTGTTCATCACCCACGGCTGTTTGAGCAATATCCGTTTCGGATAGTTATCCCGAAGCAACTCGTCGATGGATCGCCAGTCTGGTTCACCCATCTCCATCCGAATCAGGTCCGTCTCACAAACCTGCCAACATCCTCCCCCAATCACCAGTTTTACTTCAGGGTGACTGCCGAGAAATGCGGCCGTTACGGATGTTCCACTTCTGGCCATCCCAGTGACGACAATCAACCGACGATACGGGGAAAGTTCTCCTGACAACTCTCGTTGCAGGTCCATCTTCTCCCTGTATCGCCGGATCGCCTCGTGCCAACGGCTCACGAGAATATCACATCTCGACAACACCTGTGCCTCCATGACGGGGCATCGCCACGGCACTTTTCTTCTGGCATTGAGCCAAAGATGTTGCCCTTTGATCTGCCGGAACGACAGTCGTGATACCATCCCGAATGTCCTTCAGAATGTGATCTTCCGAATCAATGATAGTCAGACCTTCCCTGGCACTGGGGCCAGAGCCTCCCAACATGACGACCTTCACGCCGTCAAGGAAGTTTTCCCGACCCCTCTCCGGAGCCTTCAGTCCAACCTCCAAGACTTCCCATATGACAGTTCCGAATGTGTCATTCACCGTCTTCGTCTTACACCGCAGCAACATTCCCTTCTCAATCATCGACTTTCTCCCTTGTTGTTGTGTTACCCTTTTCTGAGAACCTTTGGCTGTCCCCGATCATTGAAGAACCGAGTCCCGCCATCACCGTCATCAAACCGTGCCAACGGGATCGCCCCGATAGCCCCCACCGCCTTGTAATTGTCCCGGAATAGGTCCCATCCACCCTGGAATACAAAGAACTTCATCGAATCGATGCCATCCGTCATCGTAACGATATGCATCGAATTTCCCGCCTTGGAAATGTGATGATCGATTGACGTAATCTCGCCAAAGACCAGCACCTTCTTCTTTGTCGGGTCGATTTCGTTGATGAGATACCATCCCTCCTTGCGAATCGTCTCCTCGTATTGCTTGAACAGAACCTGCCGAGACAGACACATCCCGATCACTTCAAACTCTGCCCTCTGCCATTCTTCATCTGTCCGATCATCCGGGGGAAGGTCCTTCTTCTTCTTTGCCTTCTTCGCTTCTGCCTCTGCCGCCGCCGCATCCTCTGGAGAAAGCGATTCTGTCGACTCCTCTTCCTCGACGACTGGCTCAACGACCGTTTCCTTCACGGGCAACTTCTTTTTCTTCTGACGCAGACGCCAGTACTCCATCGCCATCTCGTTCCGAGTCCCAAACTTGTCGAACGCTCCAGCCGCAATAAGACTCTCCACGACCTTGCGATTCGGCCTGCGAGCAGTAGCCTTTTTCCCCTTCGCTTGCTTGGCGATTTCTTCAACAACCAGTTTCTTGAACTCCTCGTCGCTCTCCGGAGTCCCATTCGGTTCATCCGCCTCATCGATGGGTGCCGGTTCCTCCGATGCCTCCACCTCTGGTTTCTCTTCCACCTCGTCCTTGGGTTCAACCTTCACCCGATCATAGAAATCCTGCATGCTCGTGAATGGCTGGAATGATTCGATGAGTTTTGCCGCCGATGCGACACCCTTAACATGTCCCAGGGCAAAGCGGATGGAGTTTCCCTCAACCTTGAACTCATCTCCACTCAGATTGATGTCCGGACCCAGAACCGGGATCTCTCTCCTTCTGGCATAGTTGAGATAATCCGCAAGGATGTTGTCAGATCCATTCTTCTTCTTCCCCAACTTCGTGTTGTTGACGAGAGCCGCTATGAACTGAATCGGGAAGTTGTGCTTCAGCCACAATTCAACCGTCGTAATCGCTCCATACGTGACCGCATGTGCCTTACAGAATCCATACCCTGCGAATGTCTCAATCTGCTCCCAGATCAGTTCCACTTCCTGCTTCGTGATTTCCCCAGCATCAATGTGAGACTGTGCTCCTGAAACAAACCTCTCCCGAATCGAATCCATCAGTTCCTTGATCTTCTTGCCAGCCGCCTTCCTCAATTTGTTGGCTTCGGGTGCCGTAAACCCAGAAAGCACCCGAGACAGCCGCATCACATCTTCCTGGAAGACCAGAATTCCATACGTTTCCCGGAGAGCCGTCCGGATGAACTCTGGAGCCTCATAAGGCTCGCCATGCTTCCTTGCCGCAAATGCGAAAGGTGCCTTTTCCGTCCCGATCATCGCATCCATCGGTCCAGGACGAATTAGAGATGTCACGATGGCGATATCCATCAGTGACTCCATTCCAACCTTATCCGCAATCGGCTTCGTGACCGGATTCTCGAACTGGAAGATTCCAACCAGATCCTTCTTGGACCCCAGTAAAATTGCTTCTCGGTCACTGATCGGGATATCAGCCCGTGCGATATGCTGTCCCGTCGTCTGTTCAATCAACTTCACACAATCTGAGATAATCGGAAGGTTGTTGAGACCAAGAAGGTCATACTTCACCAGTCCAACCGCACTCAACTCCTGCACGCTTCCGGATTCACCCCAGGTTGAAACAATCTGACCGTTCTTATCCCGGCAGACCGGGATTCGATCTTGTAGATCCAAGTCAGAGATGATGACTCCTCCAGCATGAGTCCCCATATTCTTGACCTGATTCCTCAGAATCTCCGCATGCCTGCGAACTTCCGGGTGAGCCTCAAAATACGCCTTCAATTCTGGATAGTGCTCACAGATGTCGTCAAAATCCATCTGATCTACCTTCTGCTCTTCCCCAGTCTCATCCTCAAATGCTCGCAGGGGTTCAATCCTCTTTGTCACCGCATTCGCCTCGGCGGTATTCTCTCCGAGTGCTCTCGCCACATCCAGAATGACAGCACGAGTCTTGTAAGTCGCATAGGTGCCAATAGAACACACCTTGTTAGCCCCGAAAATCTCCACGATGTGTGCCTTCACCCAATCCCTGATCCTGGGATCAAAATCTGTGTCAATATCCGGGCAATCTCCGCTCACAACTACATCTGTTGCACATTCTCGTTTTTCCTTGACCGGATCAACCGATGAAAGTCCAGTCAGAAATAAAACTAGACTGTTTGACTTGTTTGTTGATACCGGATAACCGTCACGACCAATCTTCTCAAGAATCTGACCAGCACGATCTTCTGATTTGTACCTATTCCAGGCATCCAAATCCTCCATCTCTTTCTGCAATCGATTGATATAATGAGAGTCTAAGGATAAACCTAGACTATACAAGCGATCCCGACAGATTTTTTCAATTTCCGATGTTGACGACATTGCCATTCCTCTTCATGCTTTTCCAGTAACATTGCCTTGAACAGTATTTACCACCAACAACTGTGGCAAACAAACAACCACAAGAACCACAAACAACATCCCGTTTTATTCTCTTGTGCCAACCATGTGCTTTTGACCATTTGTTCTGATTAGCACACGCTATCGAGCAATAAGTTCCACCACGAGACCTGGACTTTCGATGCAGAAATTTCTTACCACATACGCACACTCTATTCTCATATACGGCAGGATCAACCATTCCGAAAATAGGGCCTTTGTTGTCTTCCCATCCTGTGATGCTACTCCGAAGATGACCCCATTCTCGAATAAACTCGTCCTCATAAATCACCCTCAGATTAAACCCGTGCCTTCTTGATGCCATAATAGGTTTTGATAAACTCCTACCACGAAATCCTCGAAGCTCAACAAAACTTTTCCATTCTTCAACCCAAAAATCTGGCGTGTAAAATCCCAACGGAGTTTCAAAACACGATTGCTCATACTTCCACAACCATCCGTTTTTTTGACACACTCTCGCAAAGTTCGCCTCCAATGATGACCTAAACGTCTGTCCAAGGTCTTCCCTATAACCATAATTCCCTCGACAATGACTACGAATCAGTCCCAAACTTTGTGCTTGATATTGACACCGATGAGAACAATAAGTCTTATCCTTATTGTGTGCCGTCCTTGAAAAAACATTTCCACAAATCGGACACTTCACCTACTCCATGCTTCTTCCTTTCCAATACCTCTGATAACACACTTGGGAGCAAAATTTCCTCTCTGCTTGCCACTCGTCACTGAAAATTCAACACCACAAGTCCGACACCTGACCACCCTCCTGGTGAGATTGCTCCTTGCAATGCCAGAACATTTTCTCGAACAAGTCTTCCTCGTTTTCGACAAACACTTCGGAATCTCCATCGCCGTTCCACACACAATGCAACTCTTTTTCATTCTGTCCCCAGTTCCGTGTCAAACATCCTACATCAATAGACAGAATATCAAAGAATTGTTATAGCTCAAACGTGCATGCTCTCACGCCCGATCTTGACTCGTCCAAAAATCTCTCAAACAAGAGTTCATACTTGATGGGATCAATCTCCGTCAATCCAAGACAATATGACACCAATGATCCGGCAGCCGATCCACGACCGTATCCTATGGCCCATTCCCCCCACTTCGCAATGGTGTCCGAAATGATCCTCTCCATCACAAGGAAGTAATCACCCCATCCCATCCTGGTTATGGCCTCGAACTCTGACTTGATCCGAGCAAGATATTCGCCACGATTCTCCTTCTTGATGAACCCACGAGCCGCAAACCCCTCATTGACCTTCTTCCTCAGAACTTCCTTTCCATTCTCATAGAGTTTGGGCAACTTGATCTTAGAGTCCAGTTTGATGTCAGCCGTACCCCTGGAAATCTTCAATGTGTTGGCCATCGCCTCGACGAACACTTCCTCAGTGAACACATCGTCCTTGAATGGTGTGTGCTGATTCCCCTGTTCATCTGTAAACCCATTCTCGAAGACCTGCCGCATAGCAGCCGCATCCCGATAATACATATTCCGGACATCGAAACTCCACACGTCATCTTTCTCACGCTTATCCATGAGAGTCTTTGACTGGCGCAGACACATCAAGATGTCGTGACTTTCAGCGTACTCCGGGTCCAGATAGTGACTATCACAAGCGAGGACCAAAGGCGCTCCCACCGAACGTGCAAACTGAATCAGACGACGATTGGCTTCCTTCTGATCATCATGCTCGATGATCTGAATCTCGATATAGAAGGCGTCAAATACCCGACTATAGAACTCCCAAGCCTCCTTGGCCTCCGCCTCCTTCCCTGCCATGAGCAACTGGGGCAACTCTCCCGTCATGCAAGCCGAAGATGCGACGATCCCCTTACCCCACTTCTCCAATGCCTCCCGGTTGGTCCTGGGCGTGTAGTAGAAGCCATGAAGTTGTGCATCATTGTGAATGCGAATGATGTTGTAGAAGCCTTCCATCGTATTGGCAAGCAGAACGAGGTGATTGGCCGAACGATGAGCCTTCTTCTTCTCGGGATCGTCTCCCCGATAATCGGAGAAGTAGGCTTCCATTCCGAAGATGGCCTTGATGCCCGCCTTCTTGCAGGCGTTGTACTGCTTGATCCACCCACCCACACTGCCGTGATTCGTGATGGAGCAGAACGACCGCCTCTGAGCCTTCAAGAGTCCAATCAATCCCGTCCACTTCTTCGTCTTCAGGTCAAACTTCCCAACGACACCCAGGCCATCCTTGATGCTGAATTCGTCATGATGATGAAGTCCAACGAAAGTGTCGGCCACTGCGGCATTGACCCGATCCCTGAACGCCGCCAATCCTGAATATCCAGTCTCCTTGGTGACTACAGGGTACTTCCTGGACAACTGACAATCAACCTGGATGACGATCTTGGCGTCGGCGACAGCGATCTCTGCAAATGCTTCCACCGTCTTCTTCGGCCAAGTCAGGGCCACCTCGGATGAGGCTAAACCCAATTCCGCCAAAACAGGTCCTATGTCGTGCTTCTTGTCAGGCACAACCAATAGAATGTTCTTCTCTGATGAAATTCGATCATCAGGGGGCGTTGCAGACGCTTCGTAGAAATCCGTGAGATTGCTCATACTTATCCCTTGGAACTCGATAAGCCTTGTCGCTTCGGAAGACCGGAACGATAGGCCCATGAATCACTTCTTCCTGATCTGACACAAAGACAAATCCCCGCCCCGAGAATGTCTTGTAGAACCGCATGAAGGTGCTGACTCCCGGCATATAGTCGGTTGCCACAAACACATCCGAAAACTTCTCATTATACCCAGATTCCCAATGGAGTGTTTCTGAAACTTCCATCTGAACAGGAACCGAAGTCGCTACATAGTTCTTGGACGAAATGGGAGTCTCCGGGAAGTACTTATCTACCTCCGCAACCCGGACAATCATCCGACATCCTGGTTTCCAGTCCTTATGCAGTGTCTTGCCGTAGAATGAAGACACCCCAATGACATTCCGCTTCATCTCGTTTACGACGGGCAAACCGCTCATTACGATTTCGGCCATTCTCCCCATCGAGTCACCATCCAGAGAAGGGTCAAATTCCCTGAATTCTGCATTCAGAGGCTCATTGTTCTCTCCTGAAAATAACACCTGATACGGACGATACGGCCGTTTCCCAACAAATCGTGCCAACGCACCGAATGCGGCTAGTTCCTCCACCAAAGGACAAGCATACATTCTCGAATTGGGGAACGAAGCACACACCTTTGCCATTTGCTCCGATGACTGCACGATCTTCCCACAGATACAGATCGGCATCCGAGAAGTCATCTTCTTGAGATCCCCAGTATCAATCTCCTTCCCTTTCCACATTCCGACTCGAAGATCCGTCCCGAATAGATAGTAGTGATGATCCTTGCCGTCAGAATGAAGAAGAATGAAGTCCCCAGTCCATCCTGACATGAAAGCACATCCGACCATCTCATCTTCTATTTGGTCATCCGAGATGATGACCCCAGATCGATCCGGAACGCTCTCGGGTCGGCCCTCATACTGGAAGTCAAACTCCCAGGAGAACATCGCTCCCGATCTCTGATCGTAGCCGTACTTCTTCATGCCTGTGCCAAACACCCAGCAATCGAATTGTAAATCTCACCCTGCTGCTTCTTGGCCGTCTGTCCCATCCCGACTACCGCTTTCGCCAAGGTCTCACAGATCAAGATGGCGTTCCGTCCCGTGATGTTCTTGTAGGTCTGATCGTACCTACCAACCGCCGCCAACACATTCGCCGTCAAATGCTGATCCGGGTCAAATCCAGGCATCTTCTTGATTGCCGATACGAAAGCATTCAGGAACACAACAGATTCCTTCAACCCATCATCGAAATCCTTCCGGCTCATCTCCTTGGACCAGAGAAGTGCTTCTCCCCAGAAAACCTCGATATTGCTGACCGTCACGATGCCTCCGTCTGGCCGAGAAGACCTCTCGGAGAGTTTGAAGTTCAACTTGGCAGGATATCCACGCTCAATGACGCTGTAAACGCAGTATTTCCCGATGTTTGGTTTGAGGTTGGCCAACCGTGCATAGAGTTTGTCCTGGTCTGCCGCAGAATCCCCTCCTACAGCCCTCAGAATCGCATATGAAGCCCTCTCCAATGCCTTGACAGGGCGAGAGTCATTGGCGACCGCTGTAGCCTCCCTGGCGGCCTTCAACGTCAAATGCTCCAGATATACCGGGACTTCCAGATTCGTCCCATAGACAATGGCCAGAAATGCCAACCGATGCCGTCCACTGACGCACTCATACCGACCATCCATGAGATCCTTGTGTACATGAATGGGAGTCCACATCTTCTGAGCCTTGAAAATCTCAGTCCCGACGACCAACACCCGATTCTTGACGATCTCATCTCGATTGAGTCTGTTCCCGACTTGACACTCTTGTGCCAGTTCTGCCAGAAGAGGATCAGATTGCTTATCACTGGACAAAAACCCGATCTCGGAGATGGCAATGCGAGGCCCTGTCTTACCTTCCAGAACTCTTTCAATCAGCGGTGGTTTAACCATTCCCGACCGCCTGAGCATTACTCGAAGTGCCTTCTGACGAAGCGTCTTCTTGATCCGTGGACCTTTCTTCAGAATTGCCACGAAATCCGGGGGAACTTCCTTCCCGAGCAGATCGTCACCAAGTCCGTGGAATTCGTCATCCTCGACCAACAATGCATTGCCATGTTCGTCATTCATATTCCCAGCCTCCGCTAACTCGAAACCGTACGCTTCGAGGCTAGATAATCCAGAGTCGCCGGACGCAAGCCAGCCTTTTTCCCAGCCTTCTGTACTAGATCATGAACATCCGTGGCTTCCGCCTCAAACTGGAGAAGTTCCGTCGTAAACGCTGACTGCCCACCATCACCATCCTTGGCCACTTCGGCGATACTCTCTCCAAACACTTCCGAGCCAGCCCGGCCACACTTCAACTTGCGAATCTCGATTTGAGGTGGCTGTCCCTTTTCAATGGTGATGATGGCAACCTGCGGCCATCGATGAGCATCAGCCGTCGATCTCCTGGCCAAACTGCCAGGATTGCAAAACCAGGTGTTGTCAACCACGTGAGTCGGATATCCGTCATGAAGATCACCAGATACTATCAGGTCATACCCCGTGTTGTGGAGGGTGTTTGTGTTAATCATCTCAAAGGGTGCCGCCGTACAGGTGATTAACTCGTGACAAACCATGATATTGACTTTGTCTGCATTCAGTGGCCTCTCCAACACCTCCGACATTTTATCCGGCTCGTGCTTCCCATGAAGAACCACTCCTGCCACCTCTATTGGTTCCCAGAGGATGGTCATCCGCCCACATCTCCTGACAAAGAAAGCCAAAGTGGATGACGGATACGTTCCCAGGTTGTGTCCATAGATGTCATGTTCTCCGACAACAGCATAGGTCTGAAGTTTTGACCCACAAACGATATCCATGGAGTCGGCGATGATCTCGTAATTGAAGATCCGATAGTAGTTAAACCAGTCCCCACCAAAGGTCACAAAGTCACATCCCATCTCCTCAGCGATGGCATAGACTTCCCGCTGTTTCTCAATGAGAGCACGAGGGAAATCATCAATCCGATGCCGAGGATTCTCCCCGGCCAGATGTTGATCCGTGAAATGCAGGAATCGTGTCATGTTTCATTATACCCACCCGGAATGGATTCTGAGGAAAAATCTTCTCTTTATGTTGGTTCCGGTACGGGTCCAGTCTTCAGTACATGACCAATCTTCTTGGCTATCGTTGACACGATTGCAATCGCAAAATGAATAGTTGATGGTCCTGGCCACGGGAAGGATAGGCCCGTTGCCATACCAACGGCAAACGCCGCCAGCAACTTGAATCCTTCCGCACCAGAGAAGATATCAGCCAAAGAGAATGATCCAGAGAATGCCGCCAGAACCTCAGAGAGGTCAAAATCGAAATCTGGATCACCGATAAATGCCTCGTTATACCACATATACAACAACATTGCCCCGAGCACGACTCCACCAATCCTCTTCACATTCGGATGATCTCGAAGAAAATCGTCCAACTTCGTCAACTCCTCCTCCGTCCACTTTCCAACCCTGGATTTGTCGGCATATTCAGCAATCGCACGATAAAGTGAACGATAGGCCCCATGCCCGACTTTCAACATCTTCCAAAGGCCAGCCAAACTCCATCCCACCAACTTGAACATCTTGACAATGCGAGAATCCTTGAACATCAGAATGATGCTCTCGATAGTCTTCCCGGATGCAAATGCCAAATTGAAGAAGAATCCTTCATTCACGCCGGCGATCTCATCTCTTGCTTTCCGATATTCCATCGCCAGATAGGACTGTCCAGCAACCTTGGAAACACGCATGAGATGATCATAATGACCAAACAGGATCTGAGATGGATGCAATCCGCCTAGAACCTGAGAGGACACCACGATCCTATCAGCCATAGCAACACGATTCATGACTTACCAGGAGTCTCAAACGTTGCAGGTTTGTCGTTGTGTGATCCGACAACGGAACCACTGCCAGGAATCGCCCGCTTTGAACTGGTGGTGACGCCGCCAGTATTGCCTTGCCCCTGAAGGTCTAACGCAGGGATAGACTTCGTCAAGCCAGTCTGAATAGCCTTCCCGTCAAACCAGGCAAAACGTTCAGCGGAATGATCTGCCATCTGTTCGATATCGGCTTGTTGCTTGTCTGTGACATTCTTTCGATACATGGCACTCTCCTCAGGGTAGCCCCTACCCAAGAGCCAAATATCAAAGAATTATGACTACCGATGGATCAGTTTAACCCGAATGTCCTCTTCCGAGAACATGGCCGCTAACTCCACCATCCTGCCATCCCGGTCGTCTGTATTCAAAATCACGTACTCACATCCCCACTCCTGCAAGATTCCGAGTTCCGTGATGTGAATAAGATACTGATACCATGGGTTCAAAGTCCTTTTCCCCGTGTCTGCGACCTGAACATCTCTCCATGGGCACACCACCAGATGTGTGTAAACTGAGACATTCTTACGACAAGTAGCGATAATCCGTCTCAAAGCCATTGGGTCTGAATGATGCATCTCACAGACCGCATACGCCGCCAAATCCACCACGGTCCGATCCGTCACGAAGTCCTGCACCGCCTGTTGCTCGATGGTTCTCCGAAGGATCTCGTTCTGTCTCCCCGTGTTCGCCAGGAATCTCTCGATCTGAATCCCAGAACCGTAATCGTATCCATCTCTACGAAGAATGTCCTCGGTGATCGCCCTGGACTTCAGATTGGGAATACCCAACCTAGCCGAAATGACTTCGGCCACTGATGACTTACCAGTACCGGCACATCCCACGATTCCGATTCTGATGTTTTTCACGATCCCACCTTCCTGAAAATCATAGCCACGTCCGGCTCGCTTTCCATCACCGCTTCTATCACAAAATGATCCCCCTCGAACAACCTCAAGTATTCCCGATCCAGCCGAATTCTATCCCATCCATGCCAGTAGTCCCTTCCAACCGCACAAACCAATCCACCATCCATCGTCACCAAACTTGCAATCCGAACCGTCTTCTGCAATGCCTCAACGTACGCATTCCATTCACGGATCAATGACAAGTCCCGATCATCCTCCGATAGTGGCGCTGTACCGAAGTACGGCGGATGAAAGAATACACCACCGACTATTCCCCCTGGCCCCGTGACCGTCGAATCTTCTTTCCTCACCCTTTCATCACAAGGCATCAGATCGAATGAGATCAAGGTTAGACCGATCCCGTGTGCGAAATCCTGATTCTTGCTCCTGCCCGTATGTCCAGCAAACGGCTCCCATATTACCGCAGGAAGACTGTCGTTTTCAAGAACTGATCCGACAAACTCCTCAAATAATTCCGGATTAGACTCTGCCTTGTTGATGTTGTAGTTGAATCCTTCCGGAACAATCAATGATTTCCGTCTCAAACTGATATATGTTCCAACGCTCATGCCAATAGTCTCACATCCCTCAGCAGACTCATGAACCCCAGTTCGATAAACTTCGCATAGAGAACCTTCGGGTCTTTGGGAAGACTTCTTGGCATCGGTACATACGGAATCTCGTCCATCTGCTTCAGCGACCTCGCCAGTTCAACCCTGGGAACGCTATCCAGAAGAATTTGTTCCTTCTTGGATCGCTTGTCCTTGGCCTGTACCGCCGCCAAAATGGCCTCGACTGTTCCATACTCACGGACATAGTCGCACGCCGTCTTTGGACCCCATCCGTCCACGCCAAAGATGTTGTCTCCCTTGTCTCCCATCAAGGCTCCCACCGTGACCCACAATGTCGGCGAGAAATTGAACTCCATCTGAAACCGTTCCGCTGTCCAAGTTTCATCCTTCATGGCGTCGAAAATCATCACCTCGGGTCCCATTCCCAGAACCTGATAGAAGTCCTTATCCGACGACACGACCACCGCCTGTCCGCCCCATTTCTTTGCGTACTTGCAGTAGGTATAGATCAGATCGTCGGCTTCTGTCCCGTCCACGATGGCCTGAGAGCACCGAATCAACGGGAGAGCCTCATCTCTCAATTGATCCATTTGGGTGTTGAGAGATTCCAACTCCTCCAACCTCTTTGGATCGGCTTCCTCCTTTGCCTTTTCCCGAGGCTCCTTGTAGGCAGATGGGACTATGCCCGCCGCTACGCCCTTGAGCGATTCGGCTTTCCGACGAGCATAGCCACGATCCCAGGCTACCACCAGGAAGTGTTCCGGGAACTTCTTGCGAAGAAAGATCAGTTGCCTGAAGAATCCATACAAGACTCCCGTGTACCTCCCCTTGTGTTGAAGGTCCTGATGTGTCCAGAAAACTCGATGGCTCATGTTATTGCCATCGATCAGGAGCAATTTTGGGCCGCTATGCATCCGCAACCTCTGCCCCTTCTTCCGGAGTATCCACCGCATCCGGGTCCGCCCCTGCATTCGGGTCTTGAACCTCGACATCAGCGGCGATCTTCGCCTTCACTCCGGCTTCCTTCGCCTTCGTAATGTCGTCGGATATCTTCTTAACCACGTCTGGATTCTTCCGCAAGAAATCCAAAGAGATGGCCCGACCTTGTCCGATCTGTTCGGAACCATACGCAAACCATGCACCACGCTTTTTGACGATCTCCATCGCAATGGCCATGTCCAGAATCCCCGCAAGCGTATCGATGCCATGACCGAACGAGATGCAGAACTCGGCCGTCCTGAATGGCGGCGCTGTCTTGTTCTTCTTCACATCGATCTTGTTTCTGGACGACACGATCACGTCCACGCCACCAACCTTCTCCTTGACCTTCCCAATGGCACGGATGTGAATGCGAATCGATGCGTAATGACGCAAGGCCCGACCTGCCGGTGTCGTCGTCTTGTCACCGTACATGATTCCGATCTTCTCTCGAATCTGATTTGTCCAGAACACCGTAGCCAGCCTCTTCCCGGCTTCTGCCGCCAGTTGACGAAGAGCCTGAGACATCAGACGAGCCTGTTCTCCGACATGCGTGTCTCCAATATCTCCTTCCAACTCCGCCTTCGTGGTCAAGGCAGCCACCGAGTCCACCACAATGCACATCACTCCGTTCTGGATGAGCAACTTGAGGATGTTCAACGCCTGTTCGCCAGAATCCGGCTGATGCACGATGAGGTACTTGGTGTCCACCCCCAACTTGACAGCATACGACTCGTCGAACGAGAATTCCGTATCAATGAGTGCGCAGTCCTCATTGGGATACTTCTTCTGGTGTTCCGCAATCGCATGCAGAATTGCCGTCGTCTTACCACCAGACTCCGGACCATAGATCTCGACGAATCTTCCCTTGGGATATCCACCACCCAGGGCATCATCAAACCCGACATCACCTGTTGAAAACCGTTCGATGTCGATGGCGTCCCGTGATCCCAGCCACGTAACCGCATCCTTGTTTTCCCCACCGAATGCGCTCTTGTTGATGGCTCCACAGATTTTGCTCAACCGTTCTTCTCGTTCTGCTTGTGTATCCTTGGTCTTGGCCATAAATCCTCCGGAATGAAAACAGGGGGGAGAAGGCTAGTCGCCCAACCTCTCCCCCTCTTAGTTATCTGCCCTGTTGGCACATTGTGTCTGGTTTCAATTCACTCGCCCACTCTTGGCGAGACATTTTTCCTTGAACTGACACTGCTGGCACTCGGAATGACTCGGATCGATAGTCCCGAAACACACGAACTCCTCTGGACGTATGTTTGCGGGATCAATGACCTCGTCCTTCGTAGTCGCATCGTCTGAAGATGCAGTTTCCGTGATTTCCGGAACTGCACTGCTTTCAGCGACTACTTTTTTTTTGCGCCTGTGCCGTCGAGAATGCCGTCACCGTCACCATCGTCTCCGATCACATCAACAGGCTCTTCCGCCGGTGCCGCCGTCTTCTTCGTGAGACGATCCAACACAGAGGAAGGAACCTTGGTGGCGACCGGAGCCGCAGGTTTGGTTTGAGGCGTAGACGCCCGAGGTGCCTGGGGTGCCGCCTGAGTCACTGCCGGCTTGACCACAGATGGTGCCGCCTTCGGAGCAGGAGCAGAAGCAGGTGCGGGAGCAGGTTCGGACACTTCAGCGACGGCCTCTTCCACTGCCGCCTCAACCGATGCATCATCCGTTGCCGATTCCTGCACGTTGACCGTGATGATCTCCAGGAGATCCTCATGCAGTGCGTCCACGATCCTTTCCGCATCGACCTGCTTGCCGCAACGAACCTTCAGATCGTGCAGTCCCATCTTCCGCTCTTCCGCCGTGAAAGGCGTCACCTTCAGTGAGGTTCCCTCGATCACCGCACGAGCCGAGTATGTGGTCCTCGAACCCTTGGAGTCACGAACGACCTCGATGTCGATTCCACGATCAGCGTCATTGATGTCGTAGCCGACCTGCTTGAAGATGCCGAAGATGTCATTGGCGGCTTCCGGACCGACCGACGCAATCTTGAATCCAATCACCTTCTCCTCCTTGCCATTGTCCTGAATGACAACGAAAGGATCATCCCGGTCGATGATGTTCCACTTGAGGACGGTAGTCGCCCTGGTGGCCGCACGAAGAGCCTCGAAGAACTTCTTCTCTTCATCCGTGGGATTCTCGGCCAGAACCGCTCTCGCCACCGCATTCAACTTGCAGATGGGGCAGGTCTTTTCCTTCTTGGGACGCTCCAGAGCGATATCCCAGTTCAGGCAGTTGAGCACCTGTGGCATCTTCTCATCACCCTGGAATGCCGCCGCCTGACACAAACCACGATCCTT